>JACXTT010001893.1_pt1 | contig 34155 bp, 31 predicted proteins | sample 9270951 | NCBI WGS metagenome assembly JACXTT01 (sample SAMN15532306, study PRJNA645909) | rock metagenome | isolation source: weathered quartz diorite | place: Puerto Rico | collected 2017-06-21 | reverse complement strand
CGTTGCTCAATGCTTGCCCAGCAGTGTCCAGGCGCACGTTCTGCCCGGACATCTGGCCCTGGTCGTTGGTGATCGCGCCGCCGGATACGCTCAGGTCGCCGGCCGCCAGGGCCTTGCCGCTGGTGTTGTCCAGCGGGCCAGCGATCTGTACCGAGCCCTGCGTGGAGCCAATGCTGCCACCCCGGTTGATCATGTTGGCGGCCTGGACCGTGGTGGCGTTGGTGCCCGCAACGGTGCCTGCCGTGTTATCGAGCGTTTGCGAAGCGGTGACGCCCAGCGCGCCACCGCTACTGACGGCGCCGCCCTGGTTCAGGATGTTGCCCGCCTGCAGGGTCCCACCGTTCACGCCCGCGACGATGGCGCCGTTGCGGTTGTCGAGCGCGCCGCCTGCGGTAATCTGCACCGCATTGGCCTCCAGGCGCGCGCTCTGGTGACTGATGTCGCCCGAGGCTGACAGGTTGGCGGTGTTGTGCGACACCAGCGTGCCGCCGTTCAGGTTCAGGTTCGGCGCCGACAGATTGGCGTCCGCGCCGGTGAGGATGCTGCCGCTGGACTGGATGCTGGTGCTGGTGCTGGCGGCAATGTTAGCCGTGCCGGCCTGCGTCACGTTGCCGTTGGCGTCCGTGCCCGCGCCGATGGTGCCACTGTTGGCAATCCGGTTTGCTTGCGCCAGCACGTCGCCGCCGGCAGACAACAAGCCACTGTTGGTGAGCGTGCCCGGGGTGGTAGATGTGATGCCGCCTCGCGTGGTGACCGTACCCGCGTTGTCGATGTTGGTGCCGCCAAGCGTCGCCGCGCCCTGTGCCTGCAGGCGGGCACTTGGCAAAATACGCACGTCGCCGTTGGCGTCCACCGTGATGTCGCCGGTGCTCGCCGCGATATTGCCGCCGAGGTTGAAGCCGACCCCACGTTCATTGCCAATGAGTCGTACGGCACCACTGTACATCGAGCCCAGCGCCGAGGCGTCGATGGCAAACTGGGGCGCTGGGCCGACGCCGGCCTGCGGCGTGGCAGCGAGCGTCTGGTAGTCGATCTGGTTCGCCCCGGCGATGGCCGTCAGGTACTTTGACCAGATGTCTCCATTGACCTGGATCGAGCGCGCCAGCAGGTCCACCTGCGCCTGCGGGCTCGACAGGCCCTGCCCACCAATGGCGATATTGCCCTGGCTCACATCAAAGCCCGCCAGGCTGCCATCGGGACCATACAGTGCGCGTCCGGTGGACAACGTGAAGCGGTCAGCCCCGATAGTTCCGCAGCCCGCACACGTGATGCCCGCCGGGTTGACGATCACGAGCGAGGCGCGATTGCCCGCGATCTCCTGCATGCCGAGCAGTTGCGAGGGATTGGGCGCCGTGACCTGCTGCACGATGGTTCGGGCGGCATTATTGCCCAATTGCATGTTGCCTTGTACCCAGCCCGCGATCTGGGTCTGACTGTTGCCCCCCGAGTTGTTGATCACCACGCCGGAAGGTCCAACGTTGTACTGCGTGTAATTGTTCACGCTGGTCGCACCCGGACCCGAAGGCGGTGCAATATTCACGACGGGCGTTCCATTGCCCGCCGTGGTGACGTAAGGGTGCGGCCCCGGCGCACCCTTGTCCACCTGGATCGGCAGCGTCTGCGCGTTTAATGGCAAGCCCATCATCGCCGCAGTGAGAGCGGTGAACCACAGCACCGGCACGAACGCGCTGGCACCATCGCCAACCTTGGTGCTCGCATGGCGGCCCTTACCGCATCCCACTGCGCACTCCTGCACGGCGACCAGCATGCCGCGTGCGGCGTTGAAAATTAACCGAAAAATATTCTTGTTCATGACGTAACGGCGGGACAATCAGACTGCGGCCGGCAGGAGAAGACGCCAGCGGGATACGCGGACGGCCCCGTCTGTCTCAAGACGCGCGGGGCCGTTGCTACAACCAGACTCAGTGCGGCAGGCGCACCACGTAGACACCGGCGGCCGGCGCCGAGGCGGTCACGGATACGTTGGCGCCATTGACCGTGCCGTTGCTGTTGGGAGCCGCTGTGTAGGTCACGCCGTTGGCCGTGCTCTGGGCGGTCTCGATCGTCGGCGCCTGGGCCAGCGTGCTTGCCGTGGTGAAGGTCAGCGTGAGCTGCGGATTGAGCAGGCTCGCATAGGCGCCGTCGGTCTTGATCTCGTAGACGTAGTCGGCGCTGACACCGGTGGGTACGGGATTGGGCTTGCCCAGGCAAATGGTCACGTTCGTGAGGCCGCTCGCCGGCGTCTTGACGGTCAGCTTGGCAATGTTGTCGTCCGTGACGATCGACATGTTGGCGTTGGGCACTGAGCCGCCCGCTGCCAGAGTGATCTTCCTGTAGCTGTCCGGACAGGAAAACGCCGTCGGCTGCACAGTCGCGGCCGGCGTCGAGGCCCCTGCATTGGAGCCGCTCGGCGCGGCGCTGCCCCCGCCATTACTACCGCCTTCGCCGCCACACGCGGCAAGCAGCGCCACACCGGAAACCACACCTGCCAACATCGCCAGCTTTTTCATTGCATTTTCTCTTCTGGAAAGTCAGTACTGCGGGTTGGCCCACCGGCCATGTCGGCGAAAAGCTGCCGCATGCCCAGAATCGTCGGTCAAGCCGCTGCGGAAATCGCAACCCGTGACAATTGTTTGTATTCGCCCCCGATCAGAGCCGGCGGAGATATCTAGTCCGCCGACTGCGCATAAATTACGCGGCGCAGCCACGGGCATCCATCGGAGAAATTCGATCTTGGTAGTGGAAATTTCAGACTTATGCCAAAGACAGGGCAAGAGCATGCAGGCCGCGATAGCGCAAGGCATCGCTATCGGGATAGAGAAAGGGACAAATGCCGACGAAGAACCGGACCAGTGGCCCGGTCATGCCGTTAATGTGGCGCGCTCCCCTGCAGATTAGCGCTCACGTCCCACGACTCCACATTGACCTCACAGCATCCGAGCGTGATCTGCAGGTAGGCGAGCAGCTCTTGCAGGAACCCGGCATGGAACGCTTCGTTGCGGCCCGTCAAGGACCGCTCGAAGCGTTCCATCGATGGTTGGACAGCCGCCACGCACTTCACCCGATCACTTGGCCCGGTCGTGTCCGTCCCCGCCCAGCGGGTCAACGATGATCATCGTCTGCCGCAACACGCCACCGTCGTCAAAATAGGCGCTGAAATGCGCCGGCTGGTAGGCGTCCTTGTACAGCCGATACGACCACGCCTCGCGCTTCATCATCGGGTAGTACTGCACCGGCTCACGCGGCTTGCCCCAGTGCTCCATGACGTCGCGCTTGGTCCAGACGTTCACTTGTGCCTTGTAGATCTCATTTTCCGTCAACATCTGGCGGAAATCCCGCAGCTTGCCCGCCGAGTCGAAATCGGCGGCGTAGACGTCATAGCCCAGCGGCTGCTTCGAGTAGATCCAGCGTGTGGTGCCGCCCGCCAACTGATAGGTCTCCGTGGGGGCGCCAAACGTCTCGCGTACGGCGCTCTCCGGGCTGCCGATCATCTTCTGGGCGGTCTGCTCGGGCTGTATGGCCGCGCAGGCGCACAGGGCGAGGGCGGATGCGCATGCCCATCCGGATAGGCGAAGTTTCATGGCGATTCTCCTGCTGCGGCACGCCGGCGGCCCGCAAGGCATGACGGGTCCGCGCGCCGGGGCCAATGGCCCAAACATAAGATAGTGCAGGCAGCTTTCATGTTCCCGGCAAACGCTCCCCCCGCCTTCCCCCGGCTCTCGCGGCCGGCAGGACGCCTTCGAAACGGCTAAAGAATCACGCGCCGCCGCCGTTAATCCGCCGATAGCCCGGGAAATATGGAAAGACGGGGGAGACGAATGGCCGCGGCTCGCTTGCCAAGGCCCGCCTTGTCTCGGCGCTCCCCGATACCCGGATCGCAAGGCGCGGCCCCTCGGAGGGGTGCAATGGCGGGCGGCGGGTTCCGCGGCAACATGCGCGGCGCCGGTCACACGGACGTGAACGACGTGGAAAGGGAACGGGAGCAAGCAAGATGCTGGGAAATCTGGGAATCCGTACGCGCCTGGGCGCGGCCTTTGGCGTGGTATTGCTGTTGATGGCGGCAGTGATCTGGGTTGCGCTGGCGCACCTGTCCGGCGCCGGGGAGGGCTACGCGCAGGCGCGCAACCTGATGTTCGGCCTGGGCATTGCCGCGCTGCTGGTCGCGGCGGGCAGCATCTACGGCCTGGCACGCGGCATCGAGCAGCCGCTGGCCGAAGCGGTCTACATCGCGGAAACGGTCGCGGCCGGCGACCTGAGCCAGGAGTTCGAGACCGAGCGCGGCGGTGAATTCGGCCGGTTGCTGGGCGGGCTTGGCGAAATGGAGGACATGCTGACCGACCTGGTAACCCGCATCAAGGCGTCGACCGATTCGATCACCGATGCGTCGCACCAGATCGCGGCCGGCAACACCGACCTGTCGCAGCGCACCGAGGAACAGGCCGCCGCGTTGCAGCAAACCTCGTCCAGCATGGCCGAACTGACCACGATGGTGAAGCAGAACACGGAGCGCGCGCGCACGGCCAACGGGCTGGCGGAGTCCGCCTCCGGCATCGCGGCGCACGGCGGCAAGGTGGTTGGCAGCGTGGTCGAAACCATGGACGCCATCACCGCCAGTTCCCGGAAGGTGACCGACATCATCGAGGTGATCGAGGGCATCGCGTTCCAGACCAACATCCTGGCGCTGAACGCGGCGGTGGAAGCCGCGCGCGCCGGCGAGCAGGGCCGCGGCTTTGCCGTGGTGGCCGGGGAAGTGCGCACGCTGGCGCAGCGCAGCGCGGCTGCCGCCAAGGAGATCAAGCTGCTGATCGACGATTCCGTGCGGCAAGTGGACAGCGGCTCGGCGCTGGTCGGCCAGGCCGGTCAGACCATGCAGGAGATCGTGCAGGCCGTGCGCCGCGTCACCAGCCTGCTGGGCGAGATCGCGGCGGCCTCGGAGGAACAGAGCAGCGGCATCGGCCAGGTCAACGAGGCGGTGGCGCAAATGGATGCCGTGACGCAACAGAACGCCGCGCTGGTGGAACAGGCGGCCGCGGCGTCGGGCGCGCTGGCCGACCAGGCACGGGAGCTTCAGCAGGTGGTCGGGGAGTTCCGACTGGAGCCGGTCGCGGCCTGATCCTTACCGGGCCCTGGCCCTTGTTCTGAAGCGGGGCTGCCTGGCCCCGTCCTACGGCCGTCACCCTCTCCCGGCGGCCGGCTTCCCGGCTCTCGCCGCGCGACGCCGTCGTGCCGCACAGCACAATTGCATCGTGCTGGGAATCCAAATTCGGTGATATACACTATCCATCACCCCCCGGTTGCGGCGCAATCGACGTCATCGCATAATCGCGCGCTCGCCGCGACAGTCCATGCCACGACGGACCATAACAACCTTGCCCCACTTCTCCTGCTCCTCCCGGTGCCATGCTGGCGCGACCTCCCCGGTGCCACATGACGCGCGCCGGCCAAGCGGGCTTGCGGGCCGGCTGCACTGATCCGCGGCACTCTCCCGAGGAAATTCCATGTCCAACTTCAGCCCTTCACGCCGCACTTTCCTGAAAGCCAGCGTCGTGGCCGGGGTGTCGGTGTATATCGCGCCGATCGGCGGCAAGGCATTCGCCGCGCTATTCGAAGACAAGCTGCTGACGCCCATCCAGTGGGATCCCAAGGCCGGAGCGCCGCGGTTCCGCATCGACGGCATCGCCAAGGTCACCGGCGGCAAAGTGTTCGCGCGCGATATTCGCTCGCGCGACATGCCGCACTGGCCGGCGCAGCAATCGCACGCGTTCATCCTGCGCGCGACGCGTGCCGACCAGGCCTACCAGGGCTTCGACCTCGGCCTGCTCGGCGACGACCTGAAGCCGGACCGCGTGGTGACGGCCGCCGACCTTGCGCGCGACGGCGTCGCCTTTCCGGCCTTCTATGGCGAAGACATGTTGCTGCCCGAGGGCAAGACGCCCGCCTACCTGGGGCATGCGGTCGCCATCCTGATCTACCACGACTTCGCGCGTTTCCGCTTTGCCAAGGACAAGCTGAAGTTCCGCGACGACATCATCCGCTATGGCGCGAAGACCGGCCCGCTGGAGCGCGACCCGTGGGGCACGTTCCGCTTCGTGCGCGTGGGCGGCAAGACGCCCTACGATGACGACGTGTTCTCCAGCCTGAAGAACGCGCCCGTGTTCCCGAGCATGATGCGCAAGCACCTGCCCGTCTGGCCGGACGGCAACGACCACGGCAAGCTCGGCGAGCAAGGCATGTTCCATGCCGGCAAGATCCGCGAGGAACTGGCCGCGCCGCCGGCGAACTGGCTGGTGCTGGAGCGCGAATACAACACGCAGTCGATCGACACTGCCGCGCTCGAGGCCGACAACGCCAATTGCTGGTACGACGCCGCCAGCCAGTCGCTGCACATGGTCGTGCCCACGCAATCGCCGCTGGAAGTGGGCGACAGCGCGGCGGAATTGCTGGCGAAGGCCAAGGGCGCCTTCCCGGTCAAGCAGGTGTTCCTGCACCCGTGCTACACCGTGGGCTACGGCTCCAAGGACCACTACAACTTCCCGTTCTACGGCCTGGTGACGGCGCTCTACGCCGAAGGCAAGCCGGTGCGGCTCGCCAACGACCGCTACGAGCAGTTCCAGACTTCCATCAAGCGCCACGCTTTCAAGATGCGCTACTGCATCGCGGTGGACAAGGAGACCGGCCTGTTCCAGTCGTTCCAGGGCGATCTGGAAGCCAACGGCGGCGGCCGCGCGAACTTCTCGCCGTCCGTCGCCATGGTGGGCGCCACGGCGGCGCAGTCGATCTACTACTTTCCGAAGAACGACCTGACCGCAGTGGCGATCGCCTCGCGCGCCATCGACGCGGGCTCGGCGCGTGGCTACGGCACGCTGCAGAGCATGGCGGCCACCGAAATGATGGTCGACGAGTTCGCCGAGCAACTGAAGCTGGATCCGATCGAGCTTCGCCTGAAGAACGCGCTGCGCTCGGGCATGAAGAACACGCAGGGCGCGATCCCCGCCGGCGCGATCCGCGTCGACGAGGTGCTGGAAGCCGCCAAGGCGCATCCGCTGTGGACGAATCGCGCGAGGAAGAAGGCGGAATTCGAGGCCGCGCGCCCGGGCCATCGCTACGGCGTGGGTTTTGCCTGCGTGCAGAAGGACTTCGGCACCGGCGCCGAGGCGTCATTCGCCAAGGTGGAGATCCGCCCCGACGGCGAGATCGTGCTGCATCACACCGGTGCGGAGATCGGCACCGGGATGTCGACGTCGCAGGCCGCCGCCGTGGCGCGCTGGCTCGGCAAGCCCGCCGGCGAGGTGCGCACATCGGTCACCGACTGGTCCGACCTGCCGGTGACGGCGAGCGGCGATCCCTACCTGATGAGCCAGGCCGAGCAGGACAAGCTGTCTGCCAATCCGCGCTGGTCGCCGGCCTATGCGTCGCCGGCCAGCGCCACCAACTCGGCCTACTACTTCACACACAGCACGCGCGAAGCCGCGCGCGTGGTCTTCCTGCACGGCCTGTGGCCGGCGGCGATGGCCATCTGGAGCCAGGGCATCGGCGGCGGCCAGGCCGCCTCGCTGGTGGTGCGCGTGGAAGATGCGCGCTGGGTCGACGGCAAGCTGAGCGCCGGCGGCCTGCAGGCGCTGCCCTACGAGCAGTTGGTGAAAAAGGCGCACGAGCTGGGCCTGGTGACCGGCGCCACGGTGCACGTGTTCAACCGCTGGCAATGGAGCGAGGCGGACTTCGACATCGACGGCAAGGCAGCGCGCCTGCCCGTGGATGGCCTGTCGGTGCGCTACGGCGAAGGCGCCGATGCCGCGCGCCGCGCCCGCATGCGCACCAGCGGCGGCTACGACGTGCTGGACCGCAAGAAGGTCTATATCGCGCCCACGCAGCGCAATAATGCGAGCGTGACGTACTACAGCGCGGTGGGTACGCTGGTCGAGCTGTCGGTGCATGAAGCGAGCGGCAAAGTCAGCATCCTCTCGCACCACTCGATCATGGAGTGCGGCTCGCAGTTGTCGCCGCAGTTGGTGTCGGGCCAGTTGCAGGGCGGCGTCGCCATGGGCATCGGGCACGCGCTGCACGAGTTCCTGCCCCTGTACGAAGAGGGTCCCGGCAACGGCACCTGGAACTTCAACCGCTACCACCTGCCGCGCGCGAGCGACGTGGCCGTGTGGACGCAAACCGGCACGGTGCTCCCGCCTGTATCGGAAACCGACCCGCCCAAGGGCATCGCCGAGGTGGTGATGATTCCCGTCGTGGGCGCCATCGTCAACGGCATCGCGCATGCCATCGGACACCGTTTCACCGACTTGCCGGTCACGGCTGCAAAGATCCAGGAGGTACTGGCATGAGCATCGCCACCCAATCGCTCTCCCTCAACGTCAACGGCAAGGACGTCGGCCCGCTCGACGTGCCGGCCGGCCTGATGATGATCGACTTCCTGCACGAGTACCTGGACCTGACCGGCTCGCGGCTGGGGTGCGGCCAGGGCGTTTGCCACGCATGCGTGGCCATTGTCGACCACACCGACGGCACCAGCGAGGAGATCCGCACCTGCATCACCGGCGCGCATTTCTTCCAGGGCAAGAAGGTCCGCACCGTGGAAGGCCACGGCAAGCGCAACGAGAAAGGCGAGGTTGTCGAGCTGACGCCGGTGCAGCAGAAGTTCCTGGAGCACTTCAGCTTCCAGTGCGGCTATTGCACGCCGGGCTTCGTCAATGGCGCAACCGTGCTGGTGGAACGCCTGAAGCGCGAACCCGTCGCACGCGAGAAGGTCGACGAGACCATCACCGCCGCACTGGACGGCCACATCTGCCGTTGCACCGGCTATGTGCGCTACTTCGAGGCGGTCAAGGACGTGGTGATGAGCACCCCTGGCCTGGTAAAGGAAGCCAAGTGATGACACGCTCCCCATCCTTCACTGTCTTGCGCACCGCGCGGCTGGCCCTCGCCGCCCTGGCGGCGAGCATTGCGCTGTCCGGCTGCGGCGATCGCGCGCAGGCCGTCGATCCGGCCGCCGACCAGGCGCCCACGTCGAAGCTGTCCGACGCGGAGCAAGTCGCGCGCGGCCGCTACCTCGTGCGCGCCGCCGACTGCGCGGCCTGCCACACGGCGCCGCAGGGCGCGGCGTTCGCGGGCGGCGTCGAACTGGCCTCGCCATTCGGCAAGTTCTACGGCACGAATATCACCCCGGACAAGGACCACGGCATCGGCAAATGGAGCGCCGACGACTTCTACAAGGCGCTGCACGATGGCGTGACCCCGGACAAGCAGCTCTACCCGGCCATGCCCTACACCTCGTACCGGGGTCTGTCGCGCGCCGATACCGATGCGATGTACGCCTACCTGATGCAGGTCAAGCCCGCCGCCGTGCCGAACCGCGAGCCCGACCTGTCGTTCCCCTATAACCTGCGCTTCGCGCTGGTTGGCTGGAACCTGCTGTTCCGCGAGGACAAGCTGCCCGACGCCTCCACCGGCCAGTCGACCACCTGGCAGCGCGGGCGCTACCTGTCCAACGCGCTCGGGCACTGCGCGGAATGCCACACGCCGCGCGCCGCCTTCGGCAGGATGGATGGAGGCAAACCCCTCGCCGGCGAGGCGCTCGCGCGCATCGGCGCGCCGGACATCACGCCGGCAGGCCTGGCCGCGCGCGGCTGGACGGCGACCGACCTGCAGGCGTTCTTTGCCAGCGGCATCGCGCCGCAAGGATCAGCGTTCGGCGAGATGTACCCGGTGGTGCATCTGAGCAGCCAGTACCTGAACAAAGGCGACCTGGCCGCCATGACCACCTACCTGCTCGGCGACAAGCCGCCCGCGCCGCTACCGCTCAAGCCGGTCAACGCCGGCGCCGCGCAACTGGCCCCCGGCCGCCAGCACTATGTGGCGGTCTGCGCCGGCTGCCACGGCCGCGAGGGCGAGGGCAAGCCGCACGTGGCGGTCGCGATGCTGGGCAACTCCACCGTGCGCAACGCGGACCCGCGCAACCTGATCGTGTCGATGCTGGACGGCATCGAACGACAGGACTTCCCGGGGCTGGAGAGCATGCAGGAGATGCCCGGCTTCGCGTCCCGCATGAGCGACGCCGAGCTTGCCCAACTGACCAACTACCTGCGCGCCACCTACGGCGGGCAGCCCGCCGACGTGACGCCGGCCGCGGTCAGCGCGCTACGCGCCAAGGGCTCGGCTCACTGAGTCGCGACCGGCCGTGCCGCCGATGACTGCGGATCATTGGCGGCACGGCACCAGGGCTGCGGCTCCGATGCGCGCAGCGCCGACATCGCCACGGGCGAATCGACCAACACGGCATCGACGCCCATGCAGGCGGCCGCCCGGTAGTCGTCCGCGCTGTTGACCCCGAAGGCCAGCACCCTGGCCCCGGGGTCTTTCCGGTAGCAACCAACGGCGGCGGGCGACCACATGCGCGCGCGCACCTTGCTGACGCCCTCGCCCAGCGTGAATTTTTCCACCACGGTCAGGTCCCGGAACAACTCGAAGCCCGCCCACGACGCGCCGGACGATGCCGCAGGCGCGTTGCACTTGCCGGCCAGCGCCGTATCGAGCAGGCGCTGCCGCGTGGCATCGCGCGACTCGAAGATACGCGCGTTCGGGATCGTGGCGAAGGCCTCCTGATAGGCCGCTTCCGTCGAGTAGATCCACACGCGGTTCCAGGCGCCCTCCTCGTCGAGCACGGCGGCAACCGCCCGTGCCTGCGGCAGTGCGGGCAGCGCCTTCATGTCCAGCACCACCGGCACGCCGGGCGGGATCACCCGCAAAGCTTCGCGCAGGGTCGGGATCGGCATGGGTTGTGTGCGATAGGGGTAGGACACCACGCCGGCCGCGTCGGTACGCTTGAAGTTCCACCCCGCGTTGAGCTGCTGCAACTGGGCCACGGTGCGCTGGGCAACCATACCGCTCGATTCGGTCCATGCCGACAGGTCGGCGGGCCGGTAGAGCACCGGCACCTGGTCCAGACTCAATTGCACCGTGAGCCAGATCATGTCGGCGCCGTGGTCCAGCGCGCTGCGGATGGCGGGCAGCGTGTTCTCGGGCGCATCGGCGGTGCCACCGCGATGCGCAACCATCTCCGGCCAGGCGAGCGTTGCCGACGCGCCGCCGCCTGTTGCCAGGCTCTCGCTGCCGCACGCCGACACGAGCAGGACCGCCGCGGTCGCCATCGCAACGCGGCGGCCGCATCGCCAGGCCTGCTGATGCGGCCGTCCCGAGGGAGTTGCGGAAACTGGTGTTGCCATCTTGGGTCTCCATGTAGCGGGGGCGCTTCCCGACCCGTCTCCAAGACCGTCATCATAACGACATGCCTTCGCCAACCTTGCGCGAGCACCGGCGGCAAGGCGCCGCAGTGCTTCGCGACGATGGCCTTATACTTTCGCATGGCCTACGATCTCACCGACAAACTCGTCATCGGCATCTCGTCCCGGGCGCTGTTCGACCTGGAGCACGAGAACGGCATCTACCAGTCGCGCGGCGTGGCGGCCTACGCCGAATTCCAGCGCGCCCACGAGGACGAGCCGCTGGTGCCCGGCACGGCGTTTCCGCTGGTGCAGGCGCTGCTCGGGCTCAATGCCCTGATTCCCGGGCGGCGGCTGGTGGAAGTGGTGGTCATTTCGCGCAACTCGCCGGACACCGGCCTGCGCGCGTTCAACGCCATCGAGGCCTGCAAGCTGGACATCACGCGTGCAGCCTTCACCGGCGGCGAGCCGATCGCGCGCTATCTCCAGGCATTCAAGGTCGACCTGTTTCTCTCGCGCGAGGCGGCCGACGTGCAGGCTGCCATCGACGGCGGCGTGGCCGCCGCCCAACTCTATGACGCCCCTGCCGGCTATCGCGCGCCGGACGGCCAGATCCGGATCGCGTTCGACGGCGACGCCGTGCTGTTCTCGCCCGAATCTGAGCGGATCTTCAAACAGAAGGGGCTGCAAGCGTTCATCCGGCACGAGCAGCGCCATCGCCACAAGGCCATGGCCGAAGGGCCGTTCGCCAAGCTGCTGCTGCGGCTGGCGGAGATCCAGCAGCAATTCGAGCCGGGGCAGTGCCCGGTGCGCATCGCCATCGTCACCGCGCGCAACAGCCCCGCGCACACGCGCGTGATCCACACGCTGCGGGCCTGGAATGTCAGCATCGACGAGGCCTTCTTCCTCGGCGGCCTGCCGAAAGACCAGGTGCTGGCGGCCTTCGGCGCGCACATGTTCTTCGACGACCAGGAGGTCCACGTGGAAACAGCCGCGGCGGTCGTGCCATCGGGACGCGTGCCCTACAAGGGCGGCGCGCTGGATGGCAAAGCGTCCGACGCCAAGCCTCGCCGCACGGCGCGCAACGGACGGGCCGCCGCATGAAGACCATCGGCCTGTACCTCGTCACCGCGTTGGCTGAAATATTGGGGTGCTATCTGCCGTGGCTGTGGCTGCGCCAGGGCGTCGGCGCATGGGTGCTGGTGCCCGGCGCGCTGTCGCTGGCCGCCTTTGCGTGGCTGCTGTCGCTGCATCCGGACGCTTCCGGGCGTGTCTACGCGGCCTATGGCGGCGTCTATATCGGCGTGGCCGTGCTGTGGCTGTGGCTTGTCGACGGTGTGCGGCCCAGCCACTGGGACCTTGCCGGCATGGCGGTCGCATTTGCCGGCATGGCGATCATTGCATTCCAACCGCGCTGAGCGCGTCGCCTCCAGGCTTCGTGCCGGGGCTGCACTCTCCTACCCCGTGCCTATGCCCCCGACTCGCTCCTTGTTCCTGCCGCTGTGGCTCGCTGGCCTGCTGGGCATTGTCGCACTGGCCTGGCTTGTCGTGCCGGCACTGGCCGGGCGCCTGCCGGCCGAGGCGCCACCGGTCTGGGTCATCCAACTGGCCAGCGCGGCCCAGAGCGCCGTGCTGCTGGCGCTCGCGGTCTGGGCCGGCGCCAGGCTGGCGCCAGGCCTGGGACTTGCCGCCCCCGTCTTCGCTGCGCGATGCGCAGGTGAACCGATGTGGCCCGTTCTGCGGCGCCAGTTGCCTGCCGCGCTGGCTGGCGGCATTGCCGGCGCGCTGATATTGATGGCGTTCGCCGCCTTCGCACCAGCCGCGCTGCGGCAGGAAGCGCCGATGCCGCTGGCGGCGCGCGTGCTGTACGGCGGCATCACAGAGGAGCTATTGCTGCGCTGGGGCCTGATGACGTTCGCGCTGTGGGCACTATGGGGCGCGTGGCGCCGGCTGCGACGCATCACCGCCATGCCCGCTCCGGCTGCCATCTGGCTGGCCATTGCGGTCAGCGCGCTGGCGTTTGCCCTCGGCCATCTTCCCGCCGCGTGGGCACTGGCGGGACCACTGCCCGCCGAGACGGTCGCCTGGATCCTCGGCGCCAATGCCGTGTTCGGGCTGATTGCCGGCTACCTGTTCTGGCGGCGCGGTCTGGAGGCGGCGATGATGGCGCACGGCCTGGCCCACCTGATTGCCGCCGCCACTGGCCACTGAAACCGATCCGCCGCAGCCACGGCGCGCCTGTTCCGTCCCGTGACAGGTGCGCCAGATTGCAACAGCGGCGTCAGCCGGCAGCGCACGCCGCCGGCGGTGTTTTCCACGATTCCCCGCGTTTTTCTGGCCTCCCACGTCATTCCGACGCTCCGGCACAGGTTTTGCGATAGCTCCGCCGTGCGCGGCCCGGCCCCCTGCCGGTCCGGCACGCCAGACCACAACGGAGCGAGACATGGACATGGCGGAAATCGCCCAACTGGGCGTCACGAACCCCTACAAGGAACAGTACGGCAACTACATCGGCGGCGCCTGGGTGCCCCCCGCGGACGGCCAGTACTTCGAGGCGATCACGCCGATCACCGGCAAGCCGTTCACGCGCGTGCCGCGCTCCAACCAGAAGGACGTGGATGCCGCGCTGGACGCCGCGCATCGCGCCAGGAGCGCCTGGGGCCGCACGTCCACGACCGAGCGCGCGCGCGTCCTCAATCGCATCGCCGACCGCATCGAGGCCAACCTGACGCTGCTGGCCGTGGCGGAGACCATCGACAACGGCAAGCCGATCCGCGAAACCACCGCGGCCGACCTGCCGCTCGCGGTGGATCACTTCCGCTACTTCGCCGGCTGCATCCGATCGCAGGAAGGCGGAATCTCCGAGATCGACGCCGACACCGTCGCCTATCACTTCCACGAGCCGCTCGGCGTGGTCGGCCAGATCATCCCCTGGAACTTCCCGCTGCTGATGGCCACCTGGAAGCTCGCGCCCGCGCTGGCCGCCGGCAACTGCGTGGTGCTCAAGCCGGCAGAGCAGACGCCCGCGTCGATCCTGGTATTGATGGAACTGATCGCCGACCTGCTGCCGGCCGGCGTCCTCAACATCGTCAACGGCTTCGGCCTGGAAGCTGGCAAGCCGCTTGCGTCCAGCTCGCGGATCAGCAAGATTGCCTTCACCGGCGAAACCACGACCGGGCGGCTGATCATGCAGTACGCATCGCAGAACCTGATCCCCGTCACGCTGGAGTTGGGCGGAAAGTCGCCCAACATCTTCTTCGAGGATGTCATGTCCGCTGATGACGCCTACTTCGACAAGGCGCTGGAAGGCTTCGCGATGTTCGCGCTGAACCAGGGAGAAGTCTGCACCTGCCCGTCGCGCGCACTGATCCAGGAATCGATCTACGACCGCTTCATGGAGCGCGCGCTCAAGCGCGTGGCGGCGATCCGACAGGGGCATCCGCTCGACAAGTCGACGATGATTGGCGCGCAGGCCTCGCAGGAGCAGTTGGAGAAGATTCTGTCCTACATCGACCTCGGCAAGCAGGAGGGCGCCCGGTGCCTGGCCGGCGGCGAGCGCAACGCGCTGGCCGGCGACCTGGCGGGCGGCTACTACGTGAAGCCGACTGTCTTCGCCGGTCACAACAAGATGCGCATTTTCCAGGAGGAGATCTTCGGCCCGGTGGTATCGGTCGCCACGTTCAAGGACGAGGATGAGGCGCTGGCGATTGCCAACGATACGCTGTACGGCCTCGGCGCAGGGGTGTGGACGCGCGACGGCGCACGCGCCTTCCGCATGGGACGCGGCATAGAGGCTGGCCGCGTGTGGACCAACTGCTACCACGCCTATCCGGCCCACGCGGCCTTTGGCGGCTACAAGCAGTCCGGCATCGGCCGCGAGAACCATCGCATGATGCTCGACCACTACCAGCAGACCAAGAATTTGCTGGTGAGCTACAGCCCCAACGCGCTTGGGTTCTTCTGATATGCAGCCAACCCGCGCGTGTCACAACCCGCCAACGGTAGTGGCACGCGTGGTTGCCACGCCCGCCGCCCTGGCGCTGATCGAGCGGCTGCGACGGCAGCACGGGCCGCTGATGTTCCATCAGTCCGGTGGTTGCTGTGACGGCAGCGCCCCGATGTGCTACCCGGCCGGCGAGCTGATCGTCGGCGACGCCGACGTCCGGCTGGGCGAGATCGGCAACGCGCCGTTCTACATGACGCGCGCGCAGTTCGCGTACTGGCAGCACACGCGGCTTGTCATTGACGTCGTGCCGGGCTCGGGCGGCATGTTCTCGCTGGAAGGGCCAACCGGCCTGCGTTTCCTGACGCGCTCCGAGCTGTTCAGCGATGCCGAGGCCGCGTGGCTGGACCGGCAGCCGGCGCCCTAGTCGGCGCGTGCCGTGGCGGACTCAGTTGTCGCGCCGCAGCTTGCGATAGATGGTATTGCGCGACAGGCCCAGTTCGCGCGCGGCCTGGCTGACGTTGCCGTCATGGCGCGCCAGCGCCTGGCGGATCAGGCTCGCCTCCAGGTCTCTCAGGCGCTCGGGCGCGGCCTCGCCACTGGCCACGGCGTCATCGTCGGCGGACGCCGCGGACGCAGGCTCCAGTTCCTCGGCAAACCCGACCGGCAGGTGTTCGAGGCCGATCTGGGCCTCGCCTTCGGCCATGATCGCGGCGGTGCGCAGCACGTTGGCCATCTGGCGCAGGTTGCCGGGCCACGGATGGCGCAGCAGGGCATCCGTCACGTCCGGCGAGACGCGGCGCGGGCAGGCGCCGCCTTGCGCGTCCGACTCCAGTTGCGCCACCTGCTCGGCCAGCACACGCTCCACGAGCACCGCCATGTCCGTGCGCTCGCGCAGCGGCGGCAGCGCAACGGTCAGTGCGTTGATGCGGTAGTACAAGTCCTCGCGGAAGGTGCCGGCCGCTATCATCGCGCGCAGGTCGCGGTGCGTGGCGCAGATGACCCGCACATCGACCGGCGTCGCGCGTGCGCCGCCCAGCGGCGTGACCGCGCGCTCCTGCAGCACGCGCATCAACCGCACCTGTTGCGCCAGCGGCATGTCGCCGATCTCGTCGAGAAACAGCGTGCCGCCGTGCGCCTGCGCGAGCTTGCCCGCCTGGCCGCGCCGACGGGCGCCAGTGAATGCGCCCTCTTCGTAGCCAAACAGTTCGGCCTCGATCAGCGACTCGGGAATCGCAGCGCAATTGACGGCCACGAACGCGCCGCCCGCGCGCGGCGAGTCGGCGTGGATGGCCCGCGCGAGCCATTCCTTGCCCGTGCCGGTGCGCCCCTGTACCAGGATCGGGATATCGCGCCCGCAGACCTTTTCCACGCGACGCAACACGGCGGCCATCTGCGCGTCGCCGGTGTCCAGTACGGCGAGCGCGGCGTTCGTGGCCCGCGCCGGCGCGGCGGACGGCCGCGTCCCGCGCGTGGCAGCCGCCGGCGCGAGGCTTTCCACACGCGCGAACACATGCACGCGGCTCGGCAACGTCAGCGTCAGCAGTGCCGATGCGCCCTGCGTGCCGGCCGTCCTTGCCGCCGCCAACGGCCGGCCGAACAGCGACGCGAAGTCCTGCCCGTCCAGCGCACCGGCCGGCCGGCCAAGCTGGAAGGCCGCGCTGCGATTGGCGGCCAGGAACGCGCCGTCCGGCGCAAACGCCGCCATCCCCTCGAACAATGTGCCGACGAACTCGGGCCGGGCGTGAAAGCGCACCAGCACGGCATCGGTGAAGTGATTGGCGAACAGGTGATTCTCGATCATCTGTGCCGACATCCGCACCAGCGCCATGGTGTGCTTGTGAAAGCCGCGATGGTCGCCGCTCACATCGAGCGCGCCCAGGATTCGGCCCGACGGCCCGGCGATCGGCGCGCACGAGCAGGTCAGTTGCTGGTTGGCCCGCAGGAAATGCTCGCCGGCGTGCACCAGGGCATGACGGCCTTCCGCGAGAGCGGTGCCGATCGCATTGGTGCCCTTGCTCGCCTCGGACCACGACACGCCGGGCGCGAGCGCCACACGGCGCGCGCGGGTCACGAAGTCTCCGTCGCCCAGGCTGTGGAGGATCACGCCGCTGCTGTCGGTCAGCAGCACCATGCTGTCGGTATTGGCAATCTGCGCGTGCAGCGTCTCCATGACCGGCAGCGCGTGCTGGTAGAGGGCGTGGCTGGCGTCGACCAACTCATGGAGCGCCCGCTCGCCGATCGACTGGAAGTCCGGCGCCCAGGAGGCGTCGAGCCCGAAGTCCGCCGAGCGCGCATGGGCGCGGGCGATCAGGGCATGACGGTCGGGATCGGCCTGGATGGCCGGATAGGCAGTCCCATGCGCGATGGGATCGGCGGCGGTCTGTGCTGCGGTGCGGCGCATGACGGCGGTCTCCTGTTGGCGCCCGGCTGGCGGACGTGGCCGTCTCGGTGCCGCTGCCACCCGCGAGCGGGCGGCAGGCACGGCGGCCTTTGACCGGCAACCATATCACAGCCGCGCCGGCGCCAACCGCCAGGTCAGCGGTTGCCGTCGAGCAGATCGTTGAGCAATTCGTCGAACGCCGCCTGGGCGTCTTCCAGCGTCTGCAGCGCGGCGTCGAAGGTCTGCAGCGCGAGCTTCGACGGCTTACCGCTGCCTTGCGGCGGATAATGCGTCTGCAGTGCCGCAAACGCTACCTGTACCTGGCGCGTGGCGTTGACCACGCGCTCCATCGCCTGCGCCTCTTCGGCGCGCTTCTGTTCATCCATCGAATCGTGCTCCCTTGCAACGGTGGCGCGGCGCAAGCGGCGGCCGCGCGTCGAGGCGTATCGTACAAGAAACTCGCGGCGGGACCGGCGGTCGAACGCCCTGTCCACAAAAATGGTTTAGGCTTCACAGCAACGGCGCGCCATGTCCCCGGCGGCAGCCACATAGCCCTGGCGCAGCCCGAAGTAACCAAAAGCAACCGAAAGCAACCGAAAGCAACCCTTCGCCCCGAACCGAGCCATGTCTTCCCTGTCCCGCAAGGCCCTGGCCACCGCGCTGCTGACCGCCGGCGGCTTTGCCTGTTACTGGACCTACCTGGCGGTCAACCAGGACCGCCTGCTGTTCGATGCCCGGCGGCGCCCGCCGCGCGAGCTGCCCGACGGCATTTCCGCCTACTCGCATTCGGTCCCCGGCGGCCTGCTGCGCGGATACATCTATCAGGCAGTGGGCGGCAACGTGCGCGACCTGCTGTTCTACCTGCCAGGTCGTGGCGAGGACGTGCTGGACACGCTGCAGTACGTCAAGTGGCTCCCCGAGCGCATGGGTTTCGCCACGTTCGACTATCGCGGCCTCGGCCATTCGGACGGTCGGCCTTCGGAAGCGGCTGCAGTGGCGGACGCCAGCCAGTTCCTGTTGCACCTGCGCCGCGTGTTCCCCGAGGCACGTGTGCATGTAGTGGGCCGCAGCCTCGGCACCGGCGTGGCGGTACAGTTGGCCGACCTGCAGGACTTCGAAAGCCTGCAACTGATCACCCCCTACGATTCGCTGCTGGAAATCGTCCGCATGCGCTTTCCACTGGTGCCGCTGCGGCAGTTGATGCGCCATCACTTCGACTCCATCTCGCATTGCAAGAAGGTCGTACAGAGCACCAAGGTGCTGCTGGCCGAGACGGATGTCATCGTGCCGCACGAATGCTCCGAGCGGCTGATCGCGGCGTGGCCGGGCCCCGTCGCGCTGCAGACCATAGCGGGCACCGATCATTCGACGATCGTGGCGTACAGGGAAACCTGGCTCGCGCTTTGTGAGTTCGCTCAACAGGTGAACCACGCACCGCATACCGCGGCGCGCGGCGCGGCGCCGGCCGACCACACCGATGCAGGCATGCCGTTACCCCTGCCCGCCTCAAGGTAGAATGCGGGGCATGAAACGCCTTGCAGTCAAGGCAATCGGCGCCACGGCGGCGCTGGTTGCCACCGGTTCCCTTGTCGCCGGTTTCGCCGCCGTCATCAGCCTGCGGCAACTTCCCTCCATCGATGCCCTGCGCGACTACCGCCCCGACGTGCCGCTGCGGATCTTCACCAGCGACAACGTCCTGATCGGCGAGTTCGGCAACGAGCACCGCGACTTCATTCCCATCGAGCACATGCCGCGCCAGATGTCGCAGGCACTGCTCGCGGCCGAGGACGACCAGTTCTACACGCACGCCGGCGTGGATGTTCCCGGCATCTTTCGCGCGGCACTGGCCAACATCGGCGAGGGCTACGCGCAGGGCGCCTCCACGATCACGATGCAGGTCGCGCGCAATTTCTATCTGTCGCGCGAGAAGACACTGTCGCGCAAGTGGTATGAAATCCTGCTGGCATGGCAAATCGACCGCTCGCTGCCCAAGGACTGGATCCTGGAGCTGTACATGAACCAGGTCTACCTTGGCGAGCATGCCTACGGCTTCGGCAGCGCCGCGCAGGTCTACTTCGGCAAACCCGTCGATGCCCTCTCGCTGGCGGAAGCCGCCATGCTGGCCGGCCTGCCGAAAGCGCCGTCGACGATAAACCCCGTCGTGAACCTGCCGCGCGCCAAGGCGCGGCAGGCATACGTACTGGGCCGCATGTTGGCCCTCGGCATGATCTCCCCGGAACAGTATCGCGAGGCGCGCGCGGCGCCGCTGCACATCACTGCCACCGGCGCGGGGCAGTTCGCGGGACACGCCGGATACGTGGCGGAACTGGCCCGGCAACTGGTGCACGACCGCTTTGGCGATGCGGCCTATACGCGCGGGCTCAATATCTATACGACGGTATCGTCGATGCGGCAGACGCTCGCCCACGACGCCGTGCAAGCGGGGCTGGAACGTTACGCGCGCCGGCATCCCGGCCGCGAGGGCACCGGACCGCAGGCGGCACTGGTCTCGCTGGACAGCCACAGCGGTGCCATCGAGGCCATGGTCGGCGGTGCCGATTTCGACGTCAGCCGCTTCAACCACGCCACGCAGGCACGGCGCCAGCCTGGCTCGACGTTCAAGCCGTTCGTCTATTCGGCCGCGCTGGAGCGTGGCATCTCGCCCGCCACGGTCATCAACGACGCGCCGCTGGATCAGTCCGCCTGGCAGCCCGGCAACGACGACGGCCGCTTCCTGGGCCCAGTGACCGTGCGCCAGGCCCTGGCCGAGTCGCGCAACCTGCCGGCAGTCCGCACGCTGCGGGCCATCGGCATTCCCTATGCGGTGGAGTACGTGGCCCGCTTCGGCTTCTCGCCCAAGCGGCTGCCGCAGTATTTGCCGCTGGCGCTCGGCACCGGCACCACCACGCCGCTGCGGCTGGCCGCGGCCTACGGCGTGTTTGCCAGCCGCGGCTACCGGGTCGAGCCATACCTGATCGATCGCATCACCGATGGCGACGGCAAGGTGCTGTTCGCGGCCAGTGACGATCCGCCGGCCACGCGCGTCATTCCCGAGCGCAATGCGTTCGTGATGGACAGCCTGCTCAAGAGCGTGGTCGACGACGGCACCGGCAACGGCGTGCGGCGCTACCTGCGGCGCGGCGACGTGGCGGGCAAGACCGGCACGACCAACGATGCCCGGGACGGCTGGTTTGCCGGCTACGCGGGCGAGGTCGTCACCGTGACGTGGATGGGCTACTACGACAACCGCAGCCTGGGGCGCCACGAGTTCGGCGCCGGCACCGCGCTGCCGATCTGGGCCATGTACATGGAAGGGCGGCTGGCCGGCGTGCCGGAGGCCGATTTCCCGATGCCGGCCGATGTGGCGCGGGCCGGCAATGACTGGATTTATCCGGAATACACGGAGGGCACGCGCGGCATTGCCTCGCTCGGCTTCCCGCGGACGGACGAAGGCCCGCCCGAGGCGGCGGCGGACCAGACCACGGCCTCCGCGATCCGGCCCCGCGCGGTCGGCGCCCCCGCGCTCCCGCCGAGCACCGTCACCGCCGGCACCTAGGCAGGTGCCCATCCGCGCCAGGCGGTACCATGCCGCCTTGCCCGCCCCACTCCGACAATGCTTGCTCCCTACGCCACCCCAATGATCTGGCTGGTCGCGGCCGCGACCACGGCCGGCGTCCTGCTACGACCGTTCCGGCTGCCCGAGGCGTTCTGGGCCGTGTCCGGCGCTGTGCTGCTTTGCGCCACCGGTCTGCTCTCGATCCCGCAGGCTGTGGGCGCCGTCGCGCGCGGCCAGGACGTCTACCTCTTTCTCGCCGGGATGATGCTGATCTCGGAACTCGCCCGCAAGACCGGACTGTTCGACCACGTGGCGGCACTGGCGGTACGACGAGCCAGGGGTTCCGCCCGGCGCCTGTTCCTGCTGGTGTATGGCTTCGGCGCGGTGGTGACCGCCTTCATGTCCAACGATGCCACCGCCGTGGTACTGACGCCGGCGGTGCTGGCCGCGACTCGCGCGGCCCGGGTGCGACAGCCGCTGCCCTACCTGTACGCTTGCGCGTTCATCGCCAACGCAGCCAGCTTCGTGCTGCCGATCTCCAACCCCGCCAACCTGGTGATCTTCGGCGAACGGATGCCGCCGCTGACCGGCTGGCTGGCACGCTTTGCCCTGCCCTCCGTCGCGGCGATCGCGGCCACCCTCGCTGTCCTGTACTGGACCCAACGCCGCGCGCTCACCGAGCGCATCCGCCATGACGTACCGGTGCCGCCGCTGTCGTTGCAAGCCCGTCTGACCGCCGCAGGCATCGTCATGATGGGCGCGGCACTGATGACGGCCTCCCTGCGCGGCGGCGATCTCGGCTGGCCGACCTTCGCGGCCGGCGCCGCGACGCTGCTCATGGTTTGCGCAACACAGCGCGGCCTGCTGCTTCCCGCGCTGCGCGAAGTGTCATGGGGTGTGCTGCCGATGGTGGCCGGACTGTTCGTGCTGGTGGCGGGGCTGGAGCAGGCCGGTGCCGTGGCGCAGCTTGCCGGCATCGCGCGACGTCTGTCGGCGACCGACGGCGTGGCCGGCACGCTTGGGCTGGGCGCCATCGTCGGGTTGGTCTGCAACGTAGTCAACAATCTGCCTGCCGGCCTGATCGCATCATCGGCGCTGGCGGCCGGGCAGGCGTCGGATGCCGTCACCGGCGCGGTGATGATCGGCATCGATCTCGGCCCCAATCTCTCCGTGACCGGATCGCTGGCCACGCTGCTGTGGCTGACCGCCTTGCGGCGTGAGGGCCAGCCGGTCGGGGCGATGCAGTTCCTGTGCCTTGGCGCACTCATCACGCCGCCGGCAATGGTGGCCGCGCTAGCGGCACTGCGCTAGCCCGCCGCGTCAGCCAGGCACCGAAGCGAATCAGTCCGCCTTCGCCTGCGCGTCGTTTCTTTCGGCATCGCGCATGCCAAGGGCCGCCTGCCAGCGCAGGCGAGGCGCTCCGGCGCGCAGGGACGCTGCATGGTGCTCCATGATGCCGGCCTCCATCCCCTCCATCGGCAGCGGCACGGTGGCGATGTACAACAGGAGCAGGCTGCTGCAAGGAAACGTAATCGAAGAGATCACGGGTTCGTTCCGGAGAGTTGCCGTCAAAGGCGAAATTGCCCGGCTGCGCCAAGCTTGCATGCGGCATGTCACCGCATTATCTGCGCTTATCGGCGCCGGGCCACGGCGCTTGTAGCGTTGTCACGAACTCTTCATCAAGCACCTTCGCAAGGTGGCGCAAGCGCCGCTCCTGCGCCACCGGGCGTGGTGTGCGGCGCCACAGCCGCACGTCCCGGGTCCGGTTGTCGGCCCTGGCCATCTGCCATATAGTGAAGCACGGCGCACGATGCTCCGCCCCGGGGCGGGCGCGGCGCGCCGGCACTTTCCTCACCTTGGCAGCGTCTTATGGCAAGCAAGGACACCTCGCATCACGGCAAGACGGAGCACGCGGACAACGCGGCGCACCACGCCCATCCGGAGCACGCCGCCGATCTCGCCTCCGAACGCATCCGGGCGCGGCTCATGTCCGCGCAGCAGCGCTTTCACGCCAACGACAACATCTCCCGCTACATCGAGCCCGGCGACATGGACGCGTTGCAGGCCGAGGTACAGGCCCGCGTGGACGACCTGCTGCGCGCGTTGGTCATCGATGTCGACCAGGACCACAACACGCGCGAGACCGCGCGCCGGGTCGCCAAGATGTACCTGAAGGAGATCTTTGCCGGCCGTTATGCCCGCCCGCCAGAGGTAACCGAATTCCCCAACGTCGAGCAGCTCAACGAACTGATGATCGTGGGGCCGATGCGCGTGCGCAGCGCCTGCTCGCATCACCTGTGTCCGATCCTCGGCAAGCTTTGGGTCGGCGTGATGCCCAACCGGCATTCGAACCTGATCGGCCTGTCCAAGTACGCCCGCCTGGCGGAGTGGATCATGTGCCGCCCGCAGATCCAGGAAGAAGCCGTGGCGCAGGTGGCCGACCTGCTGCAGGAAAAGATGAACCCGGACGGGCTGGCCATCGTGATGGAGGCCGAGCACTTCTGCATGCACTGGCGCGGCGTGCGCGATACCGACGCCAAGATGACCAACAGCGTCATGCGCGGCTCGTTCCTCAAGGACGACAGCCTGCGCCGGGAGTTCCTGACGCTGCTGAACCTCAACCGGGGGTAGGAGCCGCCATGCTAGTTCGCCTGCTATATGCCAGCCGTGTCCGCCAGCCGATGGAGCCGGCCGCGCTGGACACCCTTATCGAAGCGGCCACGGTGCAGAACGCGCGCCACGGCATCACGGGCGTGCTGTGCCACGGCAACGGCGTGTTTCTGCAAGCGCTGGAAGGCGAGCGCGAAGCGGTATCGCGGCTGTATCGCGCCATCGTGCAGGACGATCGCCACCAGGACGTGGTGCTGCTGCACTACGCCGAAATCGAAGCACGCGACTTTTCCGGCTGGGCGATGGGGTACGTCAATGCCGAGAGGATCAACACCGCCACGCTGCTGAAATACTCGGCCCACGGGCAACTCGATCCCTGTCGCACCGGCGGCGCGGCATCGCTGGCACTGCTCAAGGAACTGATCGCAGGGGCGTCGGTGGTCACGCGCAGGCCGGAGCGGGGGCGGCGCTAGTCCACCCTACGCCGACACCTGGCCGAACAGGCCGCACTCCAGGTCACTCTCGAACTCTTCGATCCAGCTCTTGCCCTGGGCGGCGTCATAAGCGCTTTCCGCGCCTGTCAACGGCCGCCGGACCGTGACCTGACGCGCCGCATCGCCATTGGTGTCGGTGACGTCGAACTCCTGCGGAGCAAGACCCACCTGCCTGCACACCACCGCAAACTGCTCTTGCTCCGCGGTCGGGAAGTCGGGAAACAGATGCCTCGCCATAGCGCTCTCCGTCAGATCTGGGTTGCCGCACGCACAGCATGCCACCAAATGCGGCCGCGCGTGGCGGCCCACAAGAAACCCTGGCGCAATCGGGCGTATTCCCGCCGCGCCAGGCGGCGGCACGGGCGCCACACGGCCATCAACTCTTGCGGGCGGTCCTGGCGACAAACGGCGTCGGCGCATGCTGGACCGACTGGCTGCCGCACTTCGGGCAACTGGGGTGTGCCGTTTCGTGCTCGGCGAGATGCTCCACGTGGTCGAAGACGTGGCCGCACTTTTCGCAACGATACTGGTAGACAGGCATGGCTTTCCTCCGCCACCGGAAATGGGTGGCCGCCTTCGCGGGCGACCACCCTAGCATGGCTGATTCATTCTAGGACAGCCGGGCGTTCCGCCTTCGCGAATCGCCGCGTCTTCAGAACACATCCCGACTTGCAGGACACCGACGAGCCGCCGGTTCATCGCATCGAAAATCCAAAATTTCAGGTAATTACTATGGAAAGAGCCCCGGACTTTGCTTAGTGTCTTGCCTACCGCACGCTGAACGACTGCTCACACTCATGCAAGAGAACTTCCTGGCTCATGCCGGCGCCGAAATACAACGTCAGACCCTGTTGGACACCGCCCATGCGGCAGCGGCCGCGCTTCACGGCGTCTACCTGGAGACCCTGACCGCCTATCTCGCGGCACCCGCCAAAATACCGCTACCGCGCGCGGCCCGCGCCATGCAATGGCTCGGACGAATCGACCAATGGCAGGCCATCGAGCTCTCCGACAAGCAGACGTATCGTCCGAACACCAACCAGAGGCTGCAGGCCGGCCTCATCAAGGCTCTGGCCGGCACCCACGTCCAAGCCTTGCACAAGGAGACCTGGAGCGGCGCGAACAGCTGCCGCGTCCACGAGCACGACATGGCGCTGCAGATTGCGATGTTGCTGACATTCGGCTGGAACCACCTCGCCGCGTTCATGCTCCGAAACTGGTTCGATGCGGGCAGCGGTTCCGCTGGCCGGCAACCGCTCGGCGGCATTGCCGGCATGATCGTTGCAATCTCTGGCGATGCACTCGAGATCCCCGTCGTGCCCAGTGCATTCAAGAAGCAGGATGCGCTGCTAGCGCACATGGTCCAGCACTGGCGCGACAACGAGACGGCGTTCGTCCAGTCGGTCTTTCTGCTCGCGGACCGCCACATCGCCCATTGCCGGCCGGATACCGACCGCTCGCTGTACGATTTCGACCATCCGGTCGAGCAGGCCATTCCGGTCGAAATAGTGATGCTGCTGCGCCTGCGCGGATTCTCGGAAATTCCCGGGTGGTTGCGCGGCCATCCGGCCTTCAGGCATCCCGCGGCAACGCTGTGGGAGATCAGTCCGCCGGTTCCGTCGCAGCGCTGTGCCAGCTTTCTCCACAGTGCGTCCCAGTTCCTGCCACGGCTTGCACATCTGCAGACCGCCATTGCCATGCAAGCGACACGCTGCAATTCGCCGGTCCATTAGGATGGCAGTCACGCCATCAACACGTCCGATCGTATTGCCTGCGCACGGTCGGCCGGGCCATCCGGTTGTACGCCCCCCTCGCCTGAGGCCAACGCTAGCGATACCCACGGGCTTGGCATTGCGCCGCGTTGCCGATGGTTGTTCGTACCTCTGGGCAGAGAATCAGCGCATTCATGACGCCAGCCTGGCAACGCACATTTAGCGGACTTGCCCAGAACACCCCATTTCTTCCCGCGAAGCCCGCCTCACGGCAGTTCGATCCTCTTTCTGTGAAAGGAATTCATGCATGCTAGAGAAAGCCATCCGCGTTGCCATTGCCGATGATCATCCCATGGTCCTGGCTGCCTTGCGCGATTGCCTGCAACGGACGCCGGGCTTCCAGGTCGTCTCGGCATGCACCAATGGCAGCGAGTTGACCGCCGTCCTGGACGGCACACCTGCCGACATCGTAGTCACGGACTTCAGCATGGGACATGGCGACACATCCCTCGACGGGTTCAACCTGCTCAAGCGGCTCTCGCGGCAACACCCCAGGACTCGCGTTGTCGTCGTCAGCGCGCAGACGAACCCGGGCGTCATCAACCGCACCATGAAGTTGGGGGTGCGCGCCTTCGTCAGCAAGGAAGACGAACTCGACGAAGTCATCCGAGCCTGCATTCATGTCACCGTCAGCGAGGGGCACTTCTATTCGCCATCGATCCGGGCCGCACTGAGCAGCGCCACCAGCACGACGGTGCCCGACACCGATCTCACGCTGCGCGAGCTCGAAGTGGTACGCCTGTACGCCCAGGGCTTCCAGCTCAGCGAGATCGCCTCCAAGCTGGGACGATCGATCGGCACCATATCGAGCCAAAAAACCTTTGCCATGCGCAAGCTCGGCACGCAGACCAACACCGACCTCATTCGTTACGCATACCAGAACGGCCTGATCTAGGACATGCCATGCAGCAGATCCTCCACCGTTCTCAGCAGTCGCTCGCCCCGGCCATTCGCTCTCGCGAAACGCCCGTCGCCAGCAGCGCATCCGGGCGCACCGCCCGACCGGCGCCTTCCCGGTCGCGCGGCAGGCCGGTCTTGCAGCCAGGTGCCGCGAACTCGAAGCGCTTTGCCTGAGCGCAAGCGGTTGGTCACCGTGCCTGGCCTCGTGCGGTGCGGCACTGCTTGACGCGGCGCAGCAGTAGGTAGACGCCGGCCCTGGCGCCGGCCAGCCCCTACACCTTGCCCTGACCTCCCTCGCACGCGCGCCGGCACCTTGCCGTGGCAGCGCGCCCCCCGTTCGCGCATCTCGATTTGCGAGTCCCGGCGCGCCGGATCATAATGTGGCGGCCGCGGCTTGCCATGTCACGCGGCACCGCCGTACGTGGCGCCATCCCCACTGACGTTTGGGCCAGTTGCGCAGCCGGAGAGCCTCGCGTGCGGTTTTTTGTCCAAGCCGTTCGCCCCACACATGCAACCCCAAGGTCTTCCCCAACCCCAACGCTTCTGGGCCATCCTGACCGTGTTCTGCGGCCTGATCATGGCCGTGCTCGACGGCTCCATCGCCAATATCGCGTTGCCCTCGATCTCCCGCCAGTTGCAGACGGACCCGGCCAGCACGATCTGGGTGGTCAACGCCTATCAGCTCACGGTCACGGTGTGCCTGCTGCCGCTGTCGTCGCTGGGCGACATCCTTGGCTACAAGCGTGTGTACCGGAGCGGCCTGGCCGTGTTCCTGGCCGGATCGCTGCTGTGCGCGCTGTCGGTCAACCTACCCATGCTGGTCGCCGCGCGCGTGCTGCAGGGCGTGGGCGGCGCGGGCATCATGAGCGTCAACACGGCACTGGTGCGCTTCATCTATCCGCCAACCCGGCTTGGCCGCGGCATTGGCCTGAATGCGCTGGTGGTTGGCGTCACCATTGCAGTCGGACCGTCCCTGGGTGCGCTGATCCTCTCGGTGGCGAGCTGGCAGTGGCTGTTTGCCGTCAATGTGCCGGTGGCGATCTTCGCCCTCGTGTTGAGCCGCCGCGCGCTGCCCGACACGCCGCCGCAACCGCGCGAGTTCGACTACCCCAGCGCGGTGCTGTCGGCGCTGGTATTCGGCCTGTTCATCCTCGGCGTCGATGGCGTCGGGCACAGCAGCCTGCGCGCGGCCGGTATCGCGAGCCTGGGCTTCGCCGTGGCGCTCGGCTGGATCCTCGTGCGCCGCCAGCGTGGCCGGCCGGCGCCGCTGGTGCCGGTGGACCTGTTCGCCAGCCGCGCCTTCACCCTGGCGGTGGCGACCTCGTTCTGCTCGTTCATGACGCAGATGCTGGCGTTCGTCGCACTGCCGTTCTATCTGGATTACCAGCTCGGCCGTTCGCTGCAGGAGATCGGCCTGCTGATCACGCCCTGGCCGATGATGGTCGCCATCATGGCCGCCTTGTCCGGGCGATTGTCCGACCGCTATCCGGCCAGCATCCTTGCCGGCCTTGGGCTGGCGCTGCTGGCCATCGGGCTCGTCAGCCTGGCGCTGCTGGGGCCGGACGCCACCAGCGGCGGCATCGTCTGGCGGATGGCCCTGTGCGGGCTCGGCTTCGGACTGTTCCAGTCACCCAACAACCGCGCCATGATCGGCGCCACGCCCCCCACGCGCAGCGGGGGAGCCAGCGGCGCGCAGGCCACTACCCGCCTGCTCGGGCAGACCACGGGCACGGCGGTCGTCGCCCTGCTGTTCAGCCTCGACAAGACCGGCGCGGCGCGCCTCGCGCTGGGCGTCGCCGCCTCGGTGGCGACCCTTGGCGCCGTCGTCAGCCTGAGCCGGTTGCGCGAAGCGCCTGCATCGCCCCGGCAAGGCGCATCGGCGCAGGCTGAGCCCGACGCCTGACATCGCCCGGCTTGCCGGGCCGACCACCGGATGCCGCGTTGGAAGTCACGGCGATGCCGTCGGCTTCGCCTTCGTGCCCGCCCCGTCGACAAAGAGTCTGACGATGGCCCGGAATTCCTGCCGCAAGGACAGGCCCGGCACATTCAGCCAGCGCAGCAGCGCCCCAAGGTACAAATGATGGAACCAGGTGGCGAGTTGGTCGGCGGCGGACGTCTTGCGCAGTTCGCCCGCCTGCTGGCCGGCGGCAATCAACTGTTGCCACACGACGGCGATGTCGCTGCCGGTGGCGTCATCGTCCTGCGTGACACCGAGTGCCAGAAGCCGATGCCGCAGATACGCCGTCAGGTGGGCCGGGTGCTTCTCGCACCAGTTGGCCGACGCGTCCAGCACGCATGACATCCGGGACAGGAATGTCCTGCGCTTTGCCACCTCGTGTTGCAGGTGCCCGAGATCCCGCTCCAGCTCCGCATCGAGCCAGTGTGCGAGTACGGCTTCCTTGGTCGGGAAATGGTTGTAGAGCGTGCGCTTGGCAACATCGGCCTGCGCGGCGATCTGCTCCATCGTCACGGCCGCGTAGCCGTGGGACTCGAACAATTGTGCCGCGGTGCCGGCCAGGTGCTCCAGCATTTGCATGCGCTTGCGCGCCCGGCGCCCCGGGTCGTCGGTGTTAGCGGTGTTGGCTGTCATGGCTCGGATCTTCACAGTCGATGCACGATTTGCATTAGTATACGTCGTATACTTTTTAATCTCCACCTCGATTGCCGTCAGGCGCCGGAGGATTCACCGATGAAGATTGCGGTCGTGACGTATGGAACCGAGGGTGACACTCGCCCCCTTTCCGCACTATGCCGGGCGTTGATGGATGACGGCCATGACGCCCGCTTGCTGGCCGACGCGGCGACGCTGGGCTCCGCCGCCGCGCTCGACGTCCCCGCCTCGGCGTTGTCGGGAGACATCCGGCAGGCGTTGATGCCGGGAGAAGCGCTCTCCACCGCCGTTCGCCGCAAAGGCGGCTTCCACGACACGACCCGCGCGCTCGCGGCCATCGCCAACGCCAACACGACGGCATGGATGCGGGAGGTCGTCGACGCCTCCGAAGGTTGCGACGCCATCATCGTGTCGGGGCTGGCCGCCTTCGTTGGCCTGTCCGTCGCCGAATATCGCGGCATCCCGGCAATCGGCGCTGGCTTCATCCCGATCACGCCAACAGCCGGATTCCCGTCGCCGTTCCTGCCACCCGACAAGGTGCCGCGCTGTCTCCACCGGGCCAGCCATCGCCTCGTGAACGGGCTGCTGTGGCGGGCATTCCGCAAGACGACCAACGCGGCACGGGCAAGCGTCTGCGGCTTGCCGCCCCGGGGCAGCGTCTGGACCGACCATCCGATGCTGTATGGCGTGTCACCCAACCTGCTGTCGCAACCCGACGACTGGCCGCGCAACGCCTTCGCCTGCGGCCAATGGAGCCTGGCGGATCCCGCCTGGACGCCGCCACCGGCGCTGGAGGCATTCCTGGCGGCGGGGGAGTGCCCCATCTACGTCGGGTTCGGCAGCATGTCGGGCTTCGATCCCGACCATCTGGCGCGATTGCTGATCGATGCCGTCGGGGGACGCCGCGCACTGTTCTACCCCGGCTGGAGCGGCATGGATGCCTCCTCGATGCCAGAAAATATCTTTGTGATCGGCGACACGCCACATCGCTGGCTGTTCCCGCGCACGTCCATGGTTATCCACCATGGCGGCTCGGGCACCACGCATTCCGCGGCCAGGGCCGGCGTGCCGTCGATCGTGGTGCCCTTTGCCGGCGACCAGTTCTTCTGGGCGGATCGACTGCGGCAACTCGGTGTGGCGGGAGCGCCCGTGAATGGCAGGCGACTGCAACGTCAAACGCTCGAACGCGGCATTGCCTTCGCGGAGCGCGCGGACGTCAAGGCCCGTTCGGCGGCACTGGGCGCCCGCATGGCGGCGGAGAACGGACTGGAATACGCCGTCGCCGTCATCGAAAGACTGGTGGCGAACCGGTCAGCATCACGGCCAGTCCGCATGCCGTGACCAGCCGCCGCCCCGGGCCGCTTGCCGGGCAGTCGCCTAGACCGCGATGCCGCCGAATTCCTGCATGACCTTGTCGTGCAGACGGCGCATGCCGCGCAGCCAGCGGTCATAGTCCTGCCCCTTGCGCTGGTAGTACTCCAACACTTCCGGATGCGGCAGGATCAGGAAGCGTTCGTCGGCTACGCCTTCCAGCGTCATGGCGGCGACGTGCTCCGGCGTCACTGAGCCTTCCTGCAGGAATCCTTTGCGCTCGCCGTTCTCGCCATACAGCATGTTCGTCTGGACGCCCTGCGGGCAGATGCAACTGACCTTGATGCCACGGTCCCCGTAGGTGATCGACAGCCATTCCGCGAAGCCAATGGCGGCGTGCTTGGTCACCGCATACGGCGCGGAGCCGATTTGCGACAGCAGGCCCGCAGCGGACACCGTGTTGACGAAATACCCGTCGCCGCGCGCCAGCATCTGCGGCAGCACGGCCTGCGCGGCGTGAATGTGGGCCATCACGTTGATCTCCCAGATCCGCTGCCACTCATCCGCGCTGGCTTCCAGGCCCTTGCGCAGGATAATCCCCGCGTTCGAGCAGAACACGTCGACCTGTCCGAAGCGCGCCGTGGCCTCGTCGGCCAGCGCCTGCATGCCGGCGGCATCGGCCACGTCGGTGCGCTGGCCAAACGTCTGGCAGCCGGGCGCGGCCGCCGCCGCTTCGGCAGCCACCCGTTCCGCGCCGGCCGCGTCCAGGTCGGCCACCGCCACGCCCCTCGCCCCCGCTTTCGCGAATGCCAGCGCCAACGCGCGCCCGATGCCGGTTGCGCCGCCCGTCACCACGACGGTCTTGTTGCGGATATCCATGTGCCCCTCCTTGTCTTGTCAATCTGCTGGATTCGTCTTTCGCCGCGTTGCCCCGCAGGCTTGCGCCTTGTCGGGCAGCGCCTGAGCGCGCCGCTGCCATAGGCGTGCCTGCAGCGCGCTCGCCAATTCGCGGATGCGGGGGCCGAGACTGGCTTCCAGGATCTCCGGCGACAGCCGTGTCGCCGCGCCGCCGATGTTGACGGACAACACCTCGGCATCGTTCTGCAGCAGCACCGGCGCCGCGGCGCCGCTCACGGCCAGGTCCCACTCGGCATGTGCAAGGCAAAAGCCGCGACGCGCGTACTCACGCAGCGCGCGCTCCAGCCGCGTGCGAATGCCCGGCCAGCGCGGTCCATAGTGCCGCTCCAGTTCCCCCATCGCGGCCCCTCGACGCTCAGGCGAGAGCCCCGCCAGCCACGCACGCCCGATGGCCGAGGTCGCGATTGGCAGCCGCGATCCTGGCGTCAGCCGGACCACCAGCGCGCCGCGCGGCTGGCAGGCCTCCATGTAGACCATCTCGTGCCGGTCCGGCGCGGCCAGCGCCACCGTGCAATCGGTGGCAAATGCGAGCGACTGCATCAACGGCTGCGCGACATCGCGAATGCCTGCGCCCGACACGTAGCGATGGCCGGGCACCAGCGCACCCTGGCCAATGCGGTACTTCTCCAGCGACTCCACGTAGACGAGGTAGCCAAGGCTGGCAAGTGTGTAGGTCAGCCGAGATACCGTGGGGCGCGGCATGCCGGTGCGGCGCGCCAGTTCCGCATTGCCCAGGTAGTCATCGCCAGGACCAAAGGCATGCAGCAACTCCAGCCCCCGCGCCAGCGCGGTCACGAAGTTGCGATCACTCCCCGCGCCGGCCAGCGAGGCAGCGCCCGGCAGCGGACCAGCGGCGGGAGCGGAGAGTCTCGACGTCGTGCGTTTCATTCCCGTTTGATACCAGCATCACGCCCGGTCGGCCGCAACCATGTAGGGAAAACATGTGGGTCATAGGCCCGGTACATGCCCGCAGTCAGGGATTACACGTAGCCCACACGGCCGATTGTGGGTCGTCATTTCGCAGTGCGGAATACTCGGGCGGTTTTCTTGACTGGGCCCGAAACCCTGTGCAACAGTCGATTGAAACGAACGATCGTGCGGGAAATTGCTTCCACGCCGCGACGTCACAAGGCTCGCATGCCGCCGCGCGCCGCCTCACCGGGCGCCAGCGATGCCGGGCACCGGGCGGGCCACATAACGCCGACCCGCCTTGTACTGGAGACAAGCCATGCCATTCACGCCACGTCATCCGCTGCGGCGCCCACGCGGCCGCTTCCGCGCCATCGCCTCACTCCGTCCGCAGCCGGGCTGGCCCGCTCGCGGCTGATCCCCACGGTTCCTGACGGCTGCACCGGGGCATTCCGCACCGGCGTGCCGGCATCGCACGCGGGCCGCGCCCGTGCCCTTTGTCTTGTGTTGTGAACGCAGAGAGGTAGTCCCGTGGCACTGTTCCTTCAGCAATTCCTCAACGGCCTGACGCTAGGCGGCGTCTACAGCCTCGTAGCGCTGGGCCTGACGCTGGTCTACGGTATCCTGCACGTGCCGAACTTCGCGCACGGCGCGTTCTACATGGCCGGCGCCTATGTCTCCTACTACTTGATGACGTCGCTCGGCCTGAACTACTGGCTGGCGATGCTGGCGGCCGCGTTCGCCGTGGCCGCGCTGTCGATGCTGGCGGAACGCCTGGTGTTCCATCCGCTGCGCAATGCGCCCGAGCTGCACGACATGATCGCAGCCATCGGCATCCTGCTGTTCCTGGAGGCCGGCGCCCAGGCGCTCTGGGGCGCGGACTTTCACCGCATGCCCACGCCGTACGGCCAGATCGTCGAGGTGTTCGGTCTCGCCGCGCCGCTGCAGCGCCTCCTGATCATCGCCGCCGCGTTCGGCCTGATGGTTCTGCTGCATCTCTTCCTGACACGCACCGTGACCGGCTCCACCATCGTCGCCATGGCGCAGAACCGCGAGGGCGCTGCGCTGGTCGGCATCGACGCCACGCGCGTCACGCTGCTCGTCTTTGCCATCTCCGGGGCGCTCGCGGCCATCGCCGCCACGCTGTACGCGCCCATCAACCTGGTCTACCCGAGCATGGGCAACCTCGTTATCACCAAGGCCTTCGTCATCATCATCCTGGGCGGCATGGGCAGCATTCCGGGCGCCATCGTCGGCGGCCTGATCATCGGCATGGCCGAGAGCTTCGGGGGCTTCTACGTCTCCACCGACTACAAGGACATCATCGCCTTCGTGCTGCTGGTGGTGATCCTGTCGATCCGGCCGCAGGGCCTGTTCGCCGCCCGGACCGCGTAAAGGAGCGCCGCAAGATGAAAGCACTGCAAGGCAAGGCCGGCTGGGCGCTGCTGCTCGCCCTGGCGATCGCGTTCCCGCTCGTCGTCCCCAACAGCTATTACCTGACCGTGATGACAATGGCCTTC
>JACXTT010001892.1_pt1 | contig 34164 bp, 33 predicted proteins | sample 9270951 | NCBI WGS metagenome assembly JACXTT01 (sample SAMN15532306, study PRJNA645909) | rock metagenome | isolation source: weathered quartz diorite | place: Puerto Rico | collected 2017-06-21 | reverse complement strand
GGCAACTTCCGCCATCTGGTGGTTCGCTACGACCGCTCGCTTACGATTTACACTGCGTTCTTTCATATCGCCTGCATCATGATCGTCTTACGGAGGGTTTTGAAATAGCTTCTAGTCACAAGTCACTAGCCACGAACATGGGACGCATCGTCGGCATCGACCTTGGAACGACCAACAGCCTCGTCGCGTACTTTGACGCGCAGACGAGCAAGCCGAAGTGTATCCCGGGCCCGTATAGCGACACTCTCTGTCCCTCGATTGTGAGTTTGGACGCAGACGGCAGCGTCATCGTCGGCGAACCTGCACGCCGCAGGCTGCTGACTCAGCCTGAGCGCACGATTTACTCCGTGAAGCGCCTCATGGGGCGCGGCCCGGCCGACATCCAGGGCGAATTGAAACTCTTTCCGTTCCGCATTGACCCGTCAAGCTCGGGTGTTATTCGCGTGCGGCTCGGCGAACGCGTTTTCACGCCGCCGGAGATTTCTGCGTTCATATTGCGCGAGCTGAAAAACTGGGCGGAAGCGCACTTCGGCGAAACGGTTGACCGCGCTGTCATCACCGTGCCGGCCTATTTCAACGACGCGCAGCGCCAGGCAACGAAAGATGCCGGCAAGCTCGCGGGCCTCGAAGTGCTGCGCCTTGTCAACGAACCCACCGCCGCCGCGCTGGCTTACGGCTTACACGAAAAACAGCGCGGCCGCGTCGCGGTTTATGACCTTGGCGGGGGCACATTCGACATTTCCGTTCTAAAGCTGATCTCCACGGGCGAAGGCGACATCTACCAGGTTCTTTCGACCAACGGCGACACGCATCTTGGCGGCGACGACATTGACAACTTGCTGCAATCGTTTGTTCACGAGCAGATTCTCCAGCATGATCAAATCGACTTCTCGCCGCATGGCGAGCTGGCTCAGGAACTTCGCAAGGTGCTCATCGCCATCAAGCATGAGCTTTCCGCCTCGGACTCAGCCACTCTGCGCTTCTCTCTGCCGAACGGCACTGTCTTCGCGCATGAATTCACCCGCGGCGCGTTCGAAGCCCTCATTCGTCCCATCGTTGACCGCACCATGGGGCCGGTGAGGCAGGCGCTCGCCGACGCGCAGTTGAAGCCCGCCGAACTGGACGAAGTCGTTCTCGTCGGCGGCACCACGCGTACACCGCTCATTCGCCGCACGGTGCAGGAATATTTCGACCGCAAGCCTCACACCGAGTTGAATCCCGACGAAATCGTCGCGCTGGGCGCCGCGGTGCAGGCTCACATTCTCGATCGCGGTGTGCAAGACATGCTGCTGCTTGACGTCACGCCGCTTTCGCTGGGCATCGAGACCTACGGCGGCGCCGTCGCCAAGGTTATTCCGCGCAATTCCACGATTCCCGCGAGCGCGCAGGAACTGTACACCACCGGCGTCGACAACCAGACCGGGATCGACATTCACGTCGTGCAAGGCGAGCGCGAACTGGCGAAGGACTGCCGCTCGCTCGCGCGCTTCACGCTGAAAGTACCTCCCGCGCCCGCCGGTTTGCCGCGCATCGAGGTAAAATTTCTCATCGACGCCAACGGCATCCTGCAGGTCGCGGCCAAGGACCTCCGAACCGGCGAGCAGCACTCCATCGAAGTGCAGCCCAGCTACGGCATCAGCGACACGGAAATCGAGCGCATGCTCGAGGAATCGATCGAGTATGCCGAGCAGGACTTTGCCGAACGGCAGTTGATCGAAGCGCGCACGGAAGCCGGGACCATTCTAAGCGCCACGGCGAAAGCGCTTGCCGATCCGCAATCTTCGGCGCTGTCTGCGGAAGAGCGCGGGCGGATCGATGACGCCATTGCCGGACTCAAGGAATCCGCCGCGGAAACTGACTACAAGCTGGTGCGCAAGCGCATTGACGAGTTGAACCAGGCGACCGAGCACCTCGCGGAAATGCTCATGAACTCGGCGATATCGACGGCGCTCGAAGGCCGCAAGCTCGCGGAAGTCTGATTCTTCTTTTGTAGGGCGCAGCATGCTGCGCCCCAGTCAAGCAAGGTCGATCGGCAGCAGGAGAGAACAAATGGGCGGCAGCAACCCTTACATCGACGAAGTCAATTACACGCCTGCCACGAAGAAATACAAAGTTACGTTTCTTCCGAGGGGCAAGACAGTCGAGGTGGACCCGGAGAAAATTCCTTACGGCCACAATGGAATTCCCGGCAGCATTCTCGACATTTGCGAGGGATTCAAGCTGGGCCTCGACCACGCCTGCGGCGGGGTGTGCGCCTGCTCGACGTGCCACGTGATCATCAAAGAAGGCCTTGAATCCTGCAACGAAGCCACCGATGCGGAACTCGACCAGCTCGACGAAGCGCCCGGCATTACTCCCAAATCGCGCCTGGGCTGCCAGACCGTGCCCGATGGCACCACTGACATTGTCGTGGAAATTCCCGATTGGAACAAAAATTACGCCAAGGAAGCGGATCATTAAGAATTAGGAGGCCACCGGGTCACAGAGACACTCAGGTTCGGAATCGGGATTGTCACATTTTTTGGACTCAACGTGAATTCCGGATTTTCCAAATAGTTTTCTTTTCTCTGTGCCTCCGTGTCTCTGTGGCCGATCTTTCTTTCCAGGAGCAAAACGTGCCGCCAACCTATGACTGGAACGCCATCGAAGACATCGCCATCGCGCTGACCGACAAATTTCCCGACACCGATCCCCTCACCGTGCGTTTCACCGACATGCACAAATGGATTACGGAGCTCCCCGGCTTCTCCGGCGATCCCGCGGCCTCTAACGAATCGAAACTTGAGGCCATCCAGATGGCCTGGCACGAGGAATTTCAGGACCGCCAGGGCTAAGCGCAGCTGCTCTGGCGCGTTGTTAATTTGCCGGATTGCCCGTAAAATACAAACTTGAAGTGTATTTCCGCAACCCGGTGGCGCTATGGTGCAACGGTTAGCACGTAGCCCTTTCAAGGCTAAAATACGGGTTCGATTCCCGTTAGCGCTACCACTTCTCCAAAAAGCCCAATAAAACTCCGGGTAACTCGAAACTGTTGCCCGCACTGTTGCCCATCGTGAAAAAGCTGGGTATGCCAGTTGCGCCTCCCCAGTATTATTCATGATGGAGACATGCGCCGTGGCGACGACAATCCGCCTGTATCAACGACTCGATTCCACACAGAGCTACCGCCTCATTCCGGTGAAGTTTAGCCGTAACGGTCAGCCGATTGCAGACCCCCACGCCACGGCGTTCTACCTGCGTTATCGCGCGAATGGCAAGCACCTCCGTACCCCAGCCGGAAGCGACGTGCTCGAAGCGAACCAGATGCTGGAGGAACTCCGTATCCGAGTGGCCGAGCGAAGAGCCATTCTTGAAGTAATGATTGGCAACCTCGTGCCCCGCAGCCTTGATATGGGCAACCAAGTTTGGGTGGCGCAGAACTCGGTCGGCAATAAGAAAGAATGTGGCCTTCGCATCATGACTCTCAAGGAGTGCGAGAACTTGCGGCGTGAAGATTGGATGCGGGCCATCGTCGAAGGAAAGCGCAACGAGTGGTCGGTTGGTTCGGACTCGGTACACAATGTTGGGGGTGAGCCGCTCCAAGATAAAGGCTAGCAGCTCTACGCAGAACACGAGGAGACCAACCGCGAAGCAAGTAATCCTTATAATGAGAAGCACTTCGATTTTTCCATCATGCTGCACACTTTCAATCCAACGGAAGCGATTCTGGGCATAGATTAACCAAATGCACATTTCTATCTGACTCCAATGAATCTTGTTGGTAGGATTGGTTCAAGATGAGAGATTCTCGCCCTTTCCTACCACTCATTTTTGCCGACGCTCGTGTGCCCATGATTTCACTGACGCTGCCAGCAATGCTCCTGCTTCTCATTCCTGCCATCGGGACGGGCCATGCAGGGCACGAGAATATCGTGAAAGACGGTGAATATGTTGGGCTTGAAAAAATGCCCAATCTCACGCCTGGCGTTCAGGATGTTAAATGGTTTCACGAAAACACCTTGTTAATTCGGAATGACGAAGCCATCTTGGACAAGGTGCCGGTAGCTGTCCTTCACGGCAAAAAGACGTACACCGCCTCTGACGGCGGCTTCCTAACATATAGAGCTAAATTCACGAGGAAGGATGGGCAGAACTTCGTCAGTCTCCGATTGTTCGAATCCGACTACGTAATGTTTCCGGCTGGCAAGCACGACCAATACACTGAAATCAAAACCTATGCTGTAACGTTTGTCTCCAACCAAATCCAGTTCGATGGCGTGCGATACAAGCTGAACAATGCAGAAAGTTGGAAACTCGACAGGCTTTTGCCTTTGTTGAATATAGAGCCATTGGAAATTTCCGAGGTCAACCTGCCCACAATTGTTGTCGATTCCATCGTTGTGAGTGACTACCGGGAGTTGATAAGGGCAGCCAACAGTCTTGAGAGCGCCTCTTGCAATGGTGGCCACCATTATCTGGAGCGCCCCACGACAGTGAGCGACTTTGTGGGTGGTAACGTGAAATCCATCCGAGTGCTTCGCACTGCTCCGTTCCGTCCGGGCACCAAACCGCCAACGCCAGATGAGGTACGACAGAGGCTAAAGACGGTGTGGCAAGGTAGATTCCAGGCTGCCTTTTGCCAAATAGCGTGGGCGGAAATGACCTTTTGGTCCGTCGCGGCTGTTGTGGAATTTGAAGACGGAAAACGAAGCCCACTCATCACCGACGGAGTCCATGTGGCTCTTCAAGACTACAATGGCAATAGCGCGTTCTTTCGCTTGTTCCCCGCCGCCCAATAGGGTTCACAGCCATCATGTCGAACGAAACTGAAACCCTGTTACTGCAAGCAAAAGAAGCCTTGGAAGCCAAACACTATGCCAAAGCTGAGGCTTTGCAGAGCCGGGCTTGCGACTTGATGCTTAGGGAGCAAGCAGACGAATCGCGGCTGGCTACCGAATTCGAAAAACTTGCAGATATTCACTCTATCCAAGAGAAATTTGATTTGTGCGCCGGGCGGACTAGAATGGTTTGATAGGGTTTAGCTTCGGTGCATCGCAAACCTGTTCAATCATGCCACTGTTGCCCAACTGTTGCCCAAGGTTTGACTACGAGTTACGGTTGGCGATAGTGTGTGACCGATTCGCGAATGGGTAACTGTAGCAACCGCAACGAAAGCTCCAATTTTATTGAGGTTCTCCGAGGTAGGTAGGGAATCCCGTTAGCGCTACCAACTCTCTTTACTTCCAGCGATAATAAGATTGTTCAGGCTGCTGTCTTGGGGGGATGAGGTACGTCCATGGCAAATCTGATGCGCACATCGAATCCAGCTTTGAATGAAAAAGCGTTCCGTGGCCAAGTCGCGGTCGGCGACGCGATGACCCTACAGGGGACGGTGAACAAGACCGGTCTGCTCCTGTTCTGCGTTGTCGCTACTGCTGCGTGGACTTGGGGTTTGTCGCACTCGGAAGCGCCCGGAGCCGCGCTCCCCTGGATGATGGGTGGGGTCTTTGGAGGTTTCGTCGTTGCCCTAGTGACAATCTTCAAAAAGGAATGGTCGCCAATCACTGCGCCGATCTACGCGCTTCTCGAAGGCCTCGCTCTCGGCGGGATTTCGGCAATTCTTGAGCGCATGTATTCCGGCGTGGCCATGCAGGCAGTCGGCCTCACGTTTGGCACGCTGTTTGTCATGCTGCTTGCGTACAAAACCGGTATGATCCGTGCCACGCAGCGGACCAAGCTCGGCGTCATCGCGGCCACCGGCGGCATCGCCGTGCTTTATCTCGTCGAAATGGTTCTGGGGTTGTTTCATGTGACGGTTCCCGCGATCAACGGCAGCGGCCCCTGGGGGATAGCATTCAGCCTTTTCGTGGTTGTGATCGCGGCGCTCAATCTGGTTCTCGACTTCGATTTGATTGAGACCGGAGTGCAGGGTGGCGCGCCGAAGTACATGGAGTGGTACGGCGCATTTGCCCTGATGGTCACGCTCATCTGGTTGTATCTAGAGATCTTGCGCCTGCTCGCCAAGGCCCGCCGCAGGTGAAGCGCGGGACGCCGGCAAGAAAGCGCTCCGCCGGGTGCAAGCCCGCGCTCTCGCATCGTTTTACCGAAGCGCTAGGTTACGCCGCGCGGCTTCATATCCGGCAAACTCGCAAGGGCAAGAACCAACCCTACGTCGGCCACCTTCTCGCCGTGGCCTCCATTGTCATTCAGCACGGCGGGGGTGAAGAGGAAACCATCGCTGCTCTCCTGCACGACGCGGTCGAGGACCAGGGCGGCATTCCGCGTCTCAACGAAATTCGCCGGAAATTTGGCCCACGCGTGGCGCGGATCGTGGATGGCTGCACCGACACTTACACCGATCCGAAGCCGCCGTGGAAAGAGCGCAAACTTGCGTACATCGAGAGAGTAGCCCACGAGCCCGCCGGCGTGCGGCTAGTTTCCGCCGCGGACAAGCTGGCTAACGCGCGCGAGATTCTTTCGGACTTCCGCCTCGAAGGCGATCGCGTTTTTTCCCGCTTCACTGCTGCCAAGGAAGATACCCTTTGGTATTACCGCACCCTGGTCGAGGTATTTCGCAAGGCCGGTTCAAATCCGTTGATTGAAGAGTTGGACCGCGTTGTCACGGAACTCGAGACGTTGGCGCGAACTACTTCAAACGCCGGCGCAAACTGATCTTTTCTCACTCCAGAAAAGTCACCAGTTGCAGCCCTGTCTTCAGCTAGGGGCCGGGGCGTGTTCGCGTGATAAAGCTGATATTCACTGGAACGGTTTGCATCTTGCCTCTTGGCAATTTTAAGACAAATAGGAACTATCCTCGGAGAGAACGGCGGAGAGGGCGGTCGGCAAATCAGGATGAAGAAAGCGATAGCCAAGCTGTTGCAATTTTTGCGGGGCGACGCGCTGGCTGGATAAGAGCAGCGCATCCGCCATTTCTCCGAGCGCCAGCCGCAACGCAAACGCCGGAGCGGGAAAGAACGCCGGTCGGTGCATGGCCTTCGCCAATTCCGTGGTAAATTCGGAATTAGGAGCTGCGTTGGGAGCGACTACATTTACGACTCCGCGCACGGCCGCATTCTCCAGCGTCAGGCGCAGAATCTCGACCGTATCTTCCAGCGTGATCCAGGACATCCACTGCCGGCCAGATCCGATTTTCCCGCCCGCGCCAAATTTGAACGGAAGCATCATTTTCGCAAGCGCCCCTCCGTGCCGCGCCAGAATGATTCCAAATCGAGCGAGCATCACGCGAATTCCAAGCGCTTCGGATTTTACGGCCTCCGCTTCCCAGCCTTTTGCAAGTGTGGCAAGAAAATCTGAACCGGCCTGGCTTTCTTCCGTAAGCACCTCGTCGCCGCGGTTGCCGTAAATACCAATCGCCGATGCGGATACGAGCACGCTCGGTCGCGCATTCATTTTCGCGAGCGCTGCCACCAAAGCCCTGGTTGTGTCCAACCTGCTCGATCGCAAAAGCGCCTTGCGTTCGGCACTCCACCGCCCTTCCGCGATGGAAGCTCCCGATAGATTCACCACGGCGTCGGCGCCAACGCCGGCTCCGCCTAATTCTCCCGTGGCAGGATTCCACGCTACGTCGAATCCTCCAGGCGTTCCTTCCCGCGCGGCGCTTTCTGGCCGGACGAGCCGGCAAACGGTGTGACCCGCACCTGCGAGTTTGTGGACTAAAGCAGTTCCGACAAGTCCCGTCGATCCAGTCACCAGAATCTTCATTGTCTTCTCTTCCGTATGGCCACGACTTGTGTCTCACTCTTGAGTGAGCCGCGAGGTCTTCAAGTTTCATCGCTAACCCAGGACTACGCAACAATTGTCCTCGGGTCAAGACATCGTATTGTTCAAACAATACGATCTTGCTGAAACTCTCTGCTTAGTGACTTCTTGCTGCTCTCGAACGATAGTTCATATCATTGGTTGCTAAGCTGGGGCCTGCCTTCGGCAGGCAGGCGCAGTCCGCCACGGCGGGCACCCCTACAAGCGCCTGCCGAACTGCGCGTCGCAAGACTAGCACCGCGTTTGCCCGCGAGTTACAATTCTCTCATGCCAGTTACCATCCGAACCGTGAGGATCAAGGTGCTTCTATTCGGCCGGCTGAAAGAAATCGCCGGCCGGGGCGAGGAGTTTGTGGAAATCGGCGAGGGCGCTTCCATCGAGCAACTTTTCGCGGCCTTCAGGACTCAACATCCCGAACTAGCTCCATTTCGCGCGTCTTTGGTCGCCTCTCGCAACCAAGAATTTGCCGCATGGAGCACACCGCTCCACGCCGGTGACGAAGTGGCCTTTCTTCCACCAGTGAGCGGGGGCTGAGGCGTACCCGTATGACTGCACCTTCCCACGACGATCAAGTCTTTCTCACGCGCGGCGCCATTGACACCGCCGCGCTCATCCGCCACGTGCGCGCCGCCGAAGACGGCGCTGTGGTTACCTTCGATGGTTGTGTCCGAAACCATTCCCACCGGCGCCGCACGCTTTATCTCGATTACGAAGCGTATGAGTCCATGGCGCTTGCGAAGATGGGCGACATCGCCGCGGAAATGCACGCGAAATTCCCTATTCACCGCGTCGCCATCGCGCATCGCCTTGGGCGGCTGCAAATCGGAGAAACCAGCGTGTTCATTGCCGTCAGCTCACCACACCGGTCGGCCGCGTTCGACGCCTGCCGGTTCGCTATTGACACGCTCAAGCGCACCGTGCCCATCTGGAAAAAAGAGTATTTTGAGGACGGCGCGGTGTGGGCGGACGGTGATCTTCCTCCTGTGCCCGCGGAAGCCCCGGCGGCGAAAACGGCATCTTAATCATTCATGCAGCGCAAGCCATCCCACGCCCTACCTTTGTTTCTCCTGGCCGTTTTTTTCCTAAACGGGAAAGCCGCGTCTCAGGATAAACCTGACCGACCGCCATGGGCGCAACCCGCACAGCCGGCACGTCCCGTGCCCACGCCAGCGAACACGCCGCCACCGGCGCCGGTCAATCCCGGGGATTACGGTGTGGATGTGGCACCCCCTGCGAGCCAGGAGCGGGGCAAAATCAAGGTGAACGTCAATCTTGTCAGCGTGCTCGTCAGCGTGCTGGACGACAAAAATCGACCCGCCCCGGATCTTCCGCAGCAGGCCTTCCAACTTTTTGAGGAGGGAATCCAGCAAAAGATCGAAGTCTTTGAACCGGAGACGCAACAGCCGCTGGATCTCGCGCTGATGATCGACGCCAGCCTCAGCGCCCACAAGGAAATCAGTTTTGAGCAGGAGGCCGCGGCGCATTTTATCCGTCAAGTGCTGCGCCCAAGCGACCGGCTGGGTGTTTTTTCCTTCGACGAAAACGTGACGCAACTCGCGGCTTTCTCCGATCACGTCGCCTTGTTGCAGGAAGCAGTGCGGAAAATTCCTCCCGGAGCGGGCACGTCCATCTATGACGCGGTCGTTCTGGGCGCCCGCGCGCTTGAGAGGCGCGGCGAACTGGACCGCCGCCGCGTCATCGTCATGGTGACCGACGCGGGCGAAACCACTAGCCATAGTGAATTCGAGGAAGCCCGCAAGGCCGCGGTGCGCTCCGACGCTTTGCTCTACACCATTGTTATCCGCCCGGTGAAAAGCGAAAGCGGTCGCAATACCGCGGGGGAACACGCGCTCGAAACCATGACCGACACGACGGGCGGCGCGATGTTTTATCCCGACTCGCCCGCTGACCTGGGTATCATTTTTGACCGCATCGATCGGGAATTGCGCACGCAGTACCGCCTGGCGTATTATCCGAACCCGCGCGGCCCTGCCAATACCTACCGCAACCTGGAAGTGAAAGTGTTCGGGGGTGATTATCACGTGCGCCACCGCAAGACGTACTTTACAGGGCCGCAGTAAGAGCAGCGTTACAACTCTAGGCACACTGGCCTTTGGGCGCTGATCCCAAAGGAGTGCGCTGATTTGGGGGTCAGCAATGTCCGAATCAACTGGAAGCCGCCGCTACCCCCGTATGAAGTCGCCAAAGGGTCTGACCGTAGCGTGGCAGAACGCTGCTCGGAGGTGGGTCTCCTACGTGGATAAGGTCGGTTTGGGTGGCTTGTTCATTCGCACAAAGGTACCGCCTGCGGTCGGAACATTCATCCAACTGCTAATCGACATCCCCGGAGGGGGAGTACGGGCCCGCGCGATCGTCCGAAACATCAAACCGGACGATGGGATGGGCGTGGGGATTATTTCGATGAGCCAGGACGACAGGCAGCGCCTGAGCAACTTCCTGAGTCAGTTGCCGTCCTGAATGGAAGTCATTGTCCCTGGCTCGCGCGGCCCAGTGTATGTGCGTTGTTCCCTCGCTCTTGCCTATGTAAAGAAACCTGCTTCTCCGGAAATCAGGCCGCTGACATCTTTCGCGCGGTAGCTCATCGTCCCTCTCGTGAGCATCGAACCTAATGAATACATACTGTGCGTGGGGGAGCCTGCTATGCAGGGTCCCTATGGACCGCTTCTGGTGAGAAGGCGGGCACACAGATGGCGGTATACTGCGCGCCACCTTCCTCCGGGGTATGTATTCAGGCGGCCCACATACTCCGCGATCCGCTTGGGCGGATTACCTGACACAGCGATCATCGTGGGAGTTTCGATCAACCCACTGGTGGTTACGCCCCGCCCGGCTGCGGGGGTCATCGGCCCAAAGCCTTGCGGATGCGCGCCAGGTGGTGCCAACTGTGCCGTAATGCGTGGTCCTCGATGACGAATTGCGCGGTGACAGGAGCGCCGAAGCTCAGCGAGAATGGCGCCGCACGATCCAACTCGTCATCCGTGAATGCGCGTACCGCAGCGGCCGCTTCACGACTGTTCCGGCGCAAGAGTTCGAGCGTGGCGGCCTTGGTTATCCCCGCCTGTTCGTGGGCATGCTTGGCATTCAGCTCGGCGACAACCTCCCAAGTGACGTCTGTAACAGCTTTGCCGCCGGCGATTGCTCGCGCGAGATCAATCTCAATTGGGTAGACGCCGGCGACATGGTGGACGATAGCGCCGACCGCACGGCGGTCGCTTCCATTACCCGGCATCGGCGCATGCCACTCCGCTTCCGAGAGCCCTTCCGCAAAGGCAGCCAGGCCGGCGGCGCCTTCCTCGATGCGATTAGCCAGTGATTCAGCGCGATGACCCATGGAGGCCTCCCGTCTTCAGCTGGTCAAAATCTGTGGTTGTTTGTGCCCCTGCGACTACTGTACTCATTTTGGTAGTCTCCCTCGATTCACTTGCTTTGGATCCGCGCTCCTGGCGATCCACTGCTACTATGCAGTCAGCGGGGTCTTGAATACTTGATTGATCGTCCCGTGTTCTTGGCTCAAACGCCGATTTCGACTAGGCTGTCCACATGGATGTGCTTTCCGATGTGCTAAGAGTCGTTAAGCTCGATGGCGCGCTGTTTTTCAATGGAGAGTTTTCCGCGCCCTGGTGTCTCAGAACTTCCGAGTCAACTGCCGTAGCTCCATATCTTTCCCCGGGAGCGGGGCATATGATCATCTACCACTTCCTGACCGAGGGGCGCGCCTACGCGAGTCTTCCGGATGGACGCCGGGAAGAGTTGACGGCCGGGGACATCGTAATTTTTCCGCACGGCGATGCTCACTTGTTAGGCAATGGCGCACCCCAAAAACCTGTGGATTCCCTGCAAACCTTTGTGAAAAAACTCGCCCATGGGCTCAAACTCGTCCGCTTTGGCGGTGGCGGCGAGATCACTAGGTTCGTGTGCGGATTCCTGGCCTGCGAACCGCGACTCAGCGAGGTCTTTCTGGCTGGCTTGCCCCCACTGCTGAAAGTCCATGTCGTTAAAGAACCCTCAGGCCAATGGCTCGAACATTCCATCCGCTTCTCGGTGAACGAGGCGAACGGATCCCATGCAGGCGGCGGGCTGGTGCGCGCCAAACTGGCTGAAGTGCTGTTCGTGGAGACCTTGCGGCGCTACATCAATACGCTGCCCCCCGGTCAGACCGGATGGCTCGCCGGCGCGCGTGACCCCGTCATCGGTCAGGCGCTCGCCCTTCTGCACAAAGAGCCCGCACAACAGTGGACCGTTTCGAATCTGGCAAGGCGTGTGGGTCTCTCCCGTACGCGGCTTGCGGAGCGCTTCCGCCATTTTCTTAGCGAGTCCCCGATGGCCTACTTAACCCGATGGCGGCTCAAGCTGGGAGCGGAGATCCTTCAGTCCACCGAAAAGAGCGTTGCGGAAGTCGCTGCGAGGGTGGGCTATGGCTCGGAAGCGGCATTCAACCGTGCGTTTAAGCGGGAGTTTGATTGTCCTCCGGCGCAATTTCGTCGCAGCAGGAAGACCCCGCCGGCCCAGCACTCTCGAAAGAGTCGCCAGCGCCGCTGATCGCATTTTGGGAACTCGAGGACCCAAGGCTTCTTTTTTTGCATTCGAGTCGTTCGCATAGAGTCATCGTCGGTTGGAGTGGATGGGCGAAGGAGGCGGCGTCTCACTCACGTGGTGCAGTCAACGATCCCATCGGCATCAAGCGGGTTCAATGAGTGTCCGACGGCCCGGTGGATTGAGCGTTGCAAGCCAGGGTCATGCAAGGGCTGCTCAGCGACTGAGTGTAAGTTCGTGAAGTGGAGATTGCGCGTGCAAGGCGGGAGACGAATCGTTGCCTTTTAGCATGAGCCACAAGATGTGGTTAAACACAGCGTCATTGACACGATCGGGCGCGCTGAAATCCAGCCCCTCCGACATTACCGCGGCGGCGGACTTCTCGGGGTTCCTTTCCTCCATGTCCACTTGAGGAACGACGGCTGCGTACGGGGCGAGATCAGGCTTTTCGGCAAACAGATTCGCAAGGGAGCGGCTGAAATAATCAAACTTCGACAAACGGTCCAATCCCAAAATGTCTTCGATGGCAGCCACCACGTCGGTGGTGTTCGCGAATCTATGAATAGTCCCAGGCCGGTTGTAGGCAGACACCACCAGGAGGGGCGATCGGTGGGAGTCCACATGATCGGGACCCGACTGTGAGTCGTCCTCCAGGACGAACATTACGGTGTCCCGCCAATAAGGTGATTTGGAAAGCGTCTCCACGATGCGGCCAAGTGCCAGATCATTGTCCGCCATCAAGGCACGAGGTGTGCGAAAGCCGGCTCGTCCTCCTGCCGTATGGTCGCTGGGTAAATGTAAAATTTCGAGCTGGGGCAGATTGCCGTCTTTGATAAATTGTTCAAACTCAGCGATCCAGGCATCGGCGCGGACTTGGTCGAGGACATTTAGGTTGAAAGCCGGGTACGAGGGACTGATATCTGCCCCGAGCTCTCGCTGGGTTACCGGCCACCCTTCGGGAACGGCAATCATTTCTCCGTAGTCTCGAAAGGAAGCACCTTTTTTCGCGGCCAGTGTCCAGAGGAATCCGTCATTTGGTTCGTCAGCCTCTTCGCCGTCCATTGAGGCTCGCCTGTCGGAGTAGCCCGAGGGGATGGTTTTTTCACCGTAGTCCGTAACGTAGGCGGCCGTAGACCAGATGTGACCCTGGGAACTAACCTCCGCATTGGTGAAGAATCGGTCGAACAGGCCGAAGCGTAGCGCCAGAGCGTGATGGTTTGGCGATATCCCCTGACCGAAAAACACCAGGTTGGAGTCACCGTCTCCTTCTTTCAGGTCGCCGAATACCTGGTCGTAGGTGCGATTCTCCTTGATGATGTAGATCACATGATGGAAGGCCGGATACCGCCTTGCCGGCCGCCGCTGTCCCCATCCGTTCGCTGCGGCAACCCGCTTCGATAAACCGGTCAGTTCAAGTTGAGCCAGTTTGTCCGGCAGGATTCGCAGCGTGCCGTGCAGTTGCCCAAGGTCGTATCCCATAGGCCTCTTGATACCTTCTCCAGGGATGGGGCCGTCGGGATTGGGTCGCGAACCATGGCCTTTTCCGTTCAGCACCAACAACTGTGTTCCCGAGTCCACGATCGCCGTGGGATACCAATCGGTGGGTATACGTCCTTTTACAGAATTGTGCAGGGGCCGCTGGCTGCCTGACGTTTCGGCCGAGACATCAAAAACGGCAACGGCATTGTTATCCGCTTCGGCGACGAACAAGCGAGTCTCGTCGCGGGACAAAGCCAGCGCATTCGGTGTGCTTCCTTCAGCCGGACCGCCCGGGGCCGCGTCACTCAGGTATCGCAAAACCTTGTTTCTCTGCGTGTCAATGACCGCGATCTGGTCCGTTCCTCCGAGAGCAACAAACAATTGCGAACCTGACTTGCTCGTGAGTAGCGCGGATGGATGCCGGCCCACGGCAATCCGCCGTTCGAAGAACAACGTGCCATCCGAGCGCGTGCGAAGCACGGAAATCGTGTTTCCACCCCAGGCAGAAACATACACCTTCCCATTCGAGGCTACTTCGACCGCATACGGGTAGTGGTCGGTGGGAATCCGCTGCACGGCCTCCGATGTTTCGAGATTGACCACGGCCAGACTGTCACCGACGTTCTCCGCGACATATAGAAATTTTCCATTTCTGGATGCCGCAATGCCTGCAGGATATCGCGAGCCTGTTTTGTCAGGTTTTTGCCTTCCCAGGACGATTTTTCGCTCGAAAGTGGCGGCGGTGCCGTCCCAGGAGTAACAATAGATAGAGTCGTCGTTTCCGCCAGAGGTGTATACCGTGCGCCCATCCAGAGAAAACGCTATACCAAAGAATGCAGCTTCCTGCGGGAGAGTTTGGGTAACCTGCATTGACTCTAAATCGATAACCTGAATTCCTTGCTCTCGCCATCCGCTCAAAACGACGAGGACCTTGTCTCTTTCTGGAGCGAGCACCATCCCCAGCGGCATGCTCCCGAGGTCGATATAATCGCCAATTGGATCCAAGCGAACTCCGGTGGCCAACGGACTCGTGAAGTTTTTGGAGGAATTAGCAACAGTTTGGGCACTAGCAAGTGACAACAGCAAATCGGGCGCCAATGCCATGTAGAAAAGCACTAGAGAGCGTCGACTCTTCACACCCACCTCCGAAAATGGCCTAGGCTCGATTTCGATTCCAAGGTTCTACTAAACTAACCACAAGTTCAAGTTCTGTGCTCGTTCAGAACGATTGGTGACATTCGGTAGAGTGTCAGGATGAGAGCAATCAGGTGGGAAGAGCCGGAACCCGTCCCTCCGGGCTGGAGATCTGCGAAGACGACAAGGACTTATTTTTTTTCGTAAATGTCGACCGGCCGAGTATCGTTTCTAAGCGCGTCGAGATTGATCCAGTAATAGGCGCCGAAGGTTTTCTTCTCGGGCCAGATTTCGTCGAGAGTATCGGCGTCGTAAAGCGTTCCCGCCTTCATTACCATGGCGATGTTCGCGGTGTTGTGAATATCATCCAAAGGATTCGCATTTAGCACCATCAGATCGGCGAGCTTGCCGACTTCCAGCGAGCCGAGGTCTTTGTCCGCGCCGAGGAAGTGCGCACCGTGGACACTGGCGACTTCCAGAGCGCCCATCGGACCGAGCGCGCTTGAGAGCATCCACACCTCCCAATGAGAGCCAATCCCGTGGGCCTGGCCGTGGGAACCAATCGCACCGTAGCCGCCATTGGCGATGATGTCTGCCAACCCCTGCGATTGCACTCCGAAATGATAGTCGGTGACCGGGCGGAGCCAGCGCCGGCGCAGATGCGGAAGGAGCTGACGCCAGGGAATCCAGCGCTGTTCTTTAGCATCCTTCCAAACATCGCTGAGCTGGAAGAAATATTCCTCGTTCCAGGGCGCGGTGCCGCCAACGGTGAACGTCGGTGAGTAGACAGTGTGCGATTGCCCAAAGAATTTTGCCACGTCACCATAAAGCGGAACGTAAGGAGTGGGATGCTCGAAGCCCGTCTGGCCGTCCATGAGCATGGTTAGTTTGTGCAGCAGGTCGCTCGAGCCTTCACCGGTCACGCGAAGACCTTTTTTCCGGGCAATGTCGGTGATCCACTGGCGCTGCTCGCGGTCTGGCTGGAGGTATTGCTTGAGAGCGGTAGCGCCGTAAGAGGCGAGGCGATTGATCTCATGCTCGGTGACTTCATAACTGGTGAGCTCGTTCCAGTTCGGGCCACTCCCGTTATTCAGAGGCGTGGCCGTAGAAAATGTTCGTGGGCCGATGGAGCGTCCGGCCTCGATCATCTCTGCCAGGGGGAAGACTTCCTCGGACCACGTAGCGGGGTCGAGGGTGGTAGTCACACCATAAGCGAGATAGACGGAGGATTCAAAGCTCCGCGAGGGAGTGATTCCCCCGGATTCGCGATGGTGGTGGGCGTGCATGTCGACAAAGCCGGGGATGATCGTCTTGCCTTTGGCGTCGATCACACCGTCCACGCCGGTTGTTGGACAAGTTCCTACGCACGTGATGCGCCCGGCTTTGATGACGAGGGTGCCGGAGTCGATGACACGTTTGTTCGCCAGGGTGATGAGGCGTGCGTTCGTGAGTGCGATGGATCCCTGCGGAATGGAGCGTGGGACACTCAAATGAATGTCCGTTGTATCGGTTTTGGCTGTATCGGTGCGGTAGACGAAATACTTGCCAGCGTTGCCGTATTCGACGGTTGTGGCGTCGCGCCAACGGGGATACATCCCACCGTCCAGGCTGACGGGCTTAATCGTGAAAGCTGGTGTTTTGCGATCGAGGTGAATCGGTTCCTGTCCGGTCGCGCCGAGAGGCAAGGGAGCGAGATAGACGTTGTCGCCTTCTTGATAGGCAACGCGCTGGCCGTCCGAGGAAATCTGGACCAGCGTGGCGTAAGGGAACGTCGCATGCACGCGACGGTCGGAGCCATCCTCCTGGACGGAGACCAAATCCGTGACGCTTTTCGTGCCGAAAGGACCGTCGCCTTTTTCGATGCGGTGTTCGGTGAAGTAAATGCGGCCATCAAGGCCGAATTGAGGGCGGGCGCCAGGGCCATCATCCGAGCCGAGGCGAACGATAGCTTTCGGGGCGCCGCTGAGAGACTGCAGAACAATGTCATACCATTCATTCCTGGCCCACTCGCGGCCGCGGAGAGTTACTCCGGAGCCGCGGGAATACGCAAGGCTGGCGCCGTCGGCGCTCCAGGCTGGGTTTAAATATTCGCCGGGATTCTTTGTAATTTGCCTGGGATCCCCTCCCGTGGATGGAATTGTCCAAAGCTGACCATGCTTGTCGTCATCCCAACTCGCAAAGGCAATTGTCTTCCCGTCAGGTGACCATGCGGGGGAAAATTCGCTGGGCGTGAAAGAGTCCGGGGTCAAGCGTTTCGGTTTTCCATTCGGAAGATCCATCAACCAGAGTTTCCCGATGGCCTGAAAGACCAGGCGCTTGCCATCGGGGGATGCGCTCTGCCACCGGATGAATCTGGCTTCGAAGGCATCGTCGCGCAGGGGGAGCGGCGCGGCGGCCATTTCGGAAATAGTGCGGTGGACGTGCGCGGTGAAGGGAATTGTCTCTACTTTGCCACTATCGACCGCCACGCTGCGAATTTTGCCACCCTGAGAAACCAACAGGGACTTACCGTCGGCGCTCCAGACCATTCCGGGAAGGATAGGCATTTGACGCGAAATTTCTTCCGACTCGTCGAGTTCGATGGGATCCATCAACAAACGCTCTTCCCCAGTTTGCAAATCCCGGATCCAGAGCGCCGTTCGGGGACCGAAGACGTGCCCTTTGTAAGATTCGAGGCCGTCGGGAATGCGCCGGCCGAATGCGACGAACCTGCCGTCCGGCGAAACTTCGGGTGCGACGCCACCGCCGCTCGTGCCGCGGTCCTGTTGTTCTGCCTGGCCTCCCGTGATTTGTTCGATTTTGCGCGTCTGCAGATTCATGCGTCTCAACTGCGCGCAGCCGAGCATCGGATCGGTATGGCCAAAGGGAAGCGGCGGGCAGAGCTGCACATCGAAATACAGGTATTTCCCGTCCCTGGAGATGGAATGCCATCCTGGCGCCTTGTCTTTGCCAACGAGCTCAATCCCCGAGCCGCCGTCCCTGTGGTACATGACCAATGTCCAATTGAATTCAGGGCCGCTCTCGGGACGGGTTCCCTGGCGTTGGACAACGATATAGTTTCCGTCGAGTGTCCAGACCGGGCTTAGGGTGCGCACAGTCTTATCGGTAAAGACGGCGCGCGGATTTTTTCCGTCGGCGTCCATCAACCACAAGTTGTTTTGGCCTTTACGGTCGCTGATGAAGGCAATCGTTTTCCCATCGGGTGAAAAGCGCGGCTGCATGTTGAGGGCGATCCCCGAGTCTTGCGTGAGGCACTCGGCCTTGCCGCCGCTCGCCGGCATGCGGTAAATATTTCCGAGGAGATCGAAAACGATCCACTTTCCGTCTGGAGAGAGATCGAGCGCCATCCAGGTGCCTTCGCTTGTGTCGAAGTCGATGTTGCGAGTCTGTCCGCGAGCTTTCGTTGTGTCCCATTCGGGCGCAGGTTTTTCCTGCGCGCTGAGGCATATCGGAGCTAGTATGGCGTTCGCTACGATCCAAGCGAAAAGGCGCCCACTGCTACTGGCATTAAGCTTCATCACGATTCTCCAAGCAGGTTTATTGAAGCGATCCGCCACTCGCGGAGTTCCTGCAAACTCGCAAAATCTGGTCCGGTGCTTCAGACCTTCTGGAGGCGCCTTTTATCACGCTGGCGCAACAATGGCAATATAAACAAGTTGAAATGCCGCCGCAAAATGAGTTGGAAATAGGCGGCGTCTCGTCTGCCAAACAGATGAAGCAAGTGATTGTCAGATGTTTAGCGAGACGAGGTCCGGGAAAGTTACTGTTGAAGGTCAACAGAAGTGTGATAAGCTCACGTTTATTCCTGTTGACCGTCAAAAGGAGCGTATGCCAACTTCCAAGAGCGAAGTCCTGCAGGGAACCCTCGATTTGCTGGTGCTGAAGACGCTCGATTCCATGGGGCCGATGCACGGTTTCGGGATCGCGTTGCGAATTCAGCAGATTTCCGAAGACCTGCTGCAATTGAACCAGGGAACGCTGTATCCCGCTCTGCTGCGGCTGGAGCAGCGCGGCTGGATCGCGTCCAAGTGGGGCGTCTCGGAGAACAACCGCAAGGCCAAGTATTACTCGCTGAAGCGGGCAGGACGCAAGCAGCTCGAGGCGGAAACGGAAAGCTGGGGCCGGATGTCGGCCATGATCAATCGAGTGCTGAGGACGAGCTAGGGAGCGCATTGGTGGTGATGACGATAGCTGCGTTGGCAGCCTGTTTTTTGCCCGCGTGGCGCGCGACCGGACAGATCCGGCTCGGGCGCTGCGGGCGGATTGATTTTTTCACCCTAATCTACTTCTTCGGAGGTCTTATGAAACGAATTTTAGTTTCGTCGATCAGTGTTGCGGCAATGATCCTCGCAGCGCTGGCCTATTCGGATGGTGCTTCCACAGCTCAGCAAAAACCAGCAACCGCGCAGGAGAAGATGGCGTCTGTCGACTACCTGGCCGGCGCCTGGAGCTGTGACCATACGGTGGGCACGTTTTCCGGAAAATACAAGACGACATATTCGAAGGTGCTCGGAAATCTTTGGCTCAAACAATCGTACGATTTTCCCCCTCAGCAATTCACAGGGCACACCGAGCCAGCGGTTACGGCTGAAGCTCTCATAGGATTCGACGAGAGGCGCCAGGCCTGGGTACGTTTCTTCGCCAATAGTACCGGCCAATATTTCTCTATCCGGATGACGGAGACGGGCAATGGCTGGTCGTATAAGTACGTCAGCTTCTTCAAGACGACAAAACCGGAAACAGCGGAAGCCGACGCGACGTTCACTAAGAAGTCTGACACTGAATATGTGATTGATGGCCCGAGCTATGAGGAAAACGGGACGCCTGTGACGGAACACCATAGCTGCCACAAATTGTGAGCACGTGAACATGGGCGGGCAGTGGGCGAGTTGCTCGGGGAGCAAATGCAACGAAGCTCTTGCTTTGTGCGGGCTTCGCCGCCGCTTGCCGCCGGGTCAAGCGCAATCCATCGAACCCTTTTCGTTTCAGGCTATCTCCATTCGGCAACATCTACGTGCGAGCGCTGGTATCGAATTGTCCTCGTGATGTTCCCAATGTTTGCTCGTCCGTTTCAATATTTTCTTCGTTGGTGCACTCGAAGGTTTGTTCCACCCCAGCAGCCCCCATGGGTCTGATGGTGTGCATGCCACCCGCGTGTTTTCTGTGCGGCGGGTGGTAAAGTAGAGAGCAGGTTCGCGAGCGGCGCCGAGTAGCGTAAGCCGTTGCCGAATCACCACGACGGATGGCGAGCGAGACAACATTTTCGGCAGTAGGGACCGAGGTGCAAACTGGCGCGACCGAAAAGGCCGCGATGAACGTATTGCTCGCAATTAGTTTTTGCCATTTATTGAACGATACGATCCAATCGCTGCTTCCCGCAATCTATCCAATTCTAAAAACATCGTTCCATCTTGATTTTGGGCAAGTGGGTTTAATTGCGCTTACTTCGCTGGTGACCGCATCCCTCTTGCAGCCTTTGGTGGGGCACTACACTGACCGAAGGCAGCGACCGTACTCCCTGGCAGTGGGAATGGGAATTACTCTCATAGGCTTGCTGCTATTGTCGCGGGCACCGAATTACCGCACCGTCCTGATATCCGCTGCGCTTGTGGGAATCGGGTCATCTGTGTTTCATCCGGAATCATCGCGCGTGGCGAGGATGGCTTCGGGGGGACAGCATGGAATGGCGCAATCGCTTTTTCAGGTGGGTGGTAACGCCGGGTCGGCGTTGGGGCCGCTGCTGGCCGCGTTTGTGCTGACGCGGGGACAATCCAGCATCGCCTGGTTTTCGTTTGTCGCGCTGCTCGGCATCATATTGCTGGCACGCATTGGAGCGTGGGCCAAGAAAAGCTTAGCGAACCAGCCGAAATTCCGTGCGGTTCACGCGGATGGGGAGCCACGTCGAGCGGTTAGCATGCAGCAACCAGTTTTGCGTGGGAAGAAGATAGTGTCTTGCATGGGGATCCTGATCGCGCTGATGTTTTCAAAGTATTTCTATCTGGCTAGCCTGATGAGTTACTACACGTTTTATTTGATGCACAAATTTCATGTGTCACTGCAGAGCGCGCAGCTTCATCTGTTCGTATTTCTGGCCGCGGTGGCCGCGGGAACAATTATCGGCGGGCCGGTGGGCGACCGGGTCGGGCGCAAGTACGTGATTTGGTGCTCGATCCTGGGGGTTCTACCGTTTACGCTGGTTTTGCCGTACGCGAATCTGACCTGGACCAGCATCCTGAGCGTGGTGATCGGACTGATTCTAGCCTCGGCGTTTTCCGCGATTCTCGTGTACGCTCAGGAACTGCTTCCCGGAAGGGTGGGAATGATTTCCGGACTGTTCTTTGGATTCGCTTTTGGATTGGGCGGGGTCGGCTCGGCTCTGCTGGGCAAGCTGGCGGACTTTACAAGCATTGATTTTGTGTATCACGTGTGTTCGTTCCTTCCCGTGATCGGTTTACTGACGGCGTTGCTGCCGAATATCGAGCCGAACAAGATGCCCGCCGCACAGCGGTCGCCCGCGTAAACTCTGGCATGCCGAAAAACTACCTTGAGGCAGCAGTCGAGATCGCCCGGGAAGCGGGAAAAATCTTGCGCGAGGAGCTGGGTAGCCCGGCCGATATTACGTATAAGGGCGACGTGGACCTCGTCACGCAGGCGGATCGCCGGTCGGAAGATATGATCGTGGGGCGTCTGCGGAAATATTTTCCCGAGCATTCTATCGCCGCTGAAGAGGGGACCGGACAGGAAAACACGTCCGAGTACTGCTGGCATGTGGACCCGCTCGACGGCACTACAAATTTTGCGCACGGCTATCCCTGTTTTTGCGTTTCCATCGCTCTGACGCACAGAAATGCAGTCCTTGCAGGCGTCATCTACAATCCCGTCTATGAGGAGCTTTACGCCGCGGCGCGTGGGGAAGGCGCCGTGCTAAACGGCAAGAAAATCAGCGTTTCCAAAGTCGATCGCCTCGCGACCAGTCTGCTCTGCACGGGTTTCCCCGTGCACAAGCGGCTGGCCAATCCCAACATTCACTACTACTGGGACTTTACGCTGAGGTCCCACGGGGTGCGCCGCGACGGCTCGGCTGCGCTGGATCTCGCGTGTGTCGTCGCGGGACGCTTCGACGGCTTTTGGGAATTCGGTCTCAAGAAATGGGACACGGCCGCAGGAGTCCTTTTGGTGGAAGAAGCCGGTGGAAAGGTAAGCGATTTCACGGGCGAGCGGTACGCTCTCGGGGGCCATGTGATTCTCGCAACCAACGGCCTGATCCATGAAGAGATGCGGCGCATCGCGGTGGAAATTTCCAAGCGAGACCCCGCCGCGCCGCTGCGGCGCTGAATTTCCCGATGGCCGGGCGAACTTCCGCCGGGGTTCAGGCGACCCGCCGAAACGTAGAGCGGCTAGCAGGCAATCATTGCCGCTTTCGATAACGTAGTACTCCTGGACTATGGCCTTCCACCGTCGGGGACGTGACGATGGGTAGGGGGGTTCGTGTTCCCACCTAGCTCGACGTACCTGCTGGAGGTTATCGTGTTGAGAAAAATGAGTTTTCTACTAGCTCTTACGTGGGTGCTGATGCCCTCAGCACTGAGCTACGCACAAGATCAGCCGTCACTGGGCGATGTGGCGCGGCAGGTCCGCAAAGACAAAGAAAAGACCGCCGCGCAGCCGAAAGCGGTGATCACCGACGATAACATGCCTTCGAGCAAGGCGCTCAACGGGCTGAGCGATCTCGGCAGTTCACAAGGCGGGGGTGATGGAAGCAGGATTGCCAATGCTTTGGCAGGTTTGGACAAAGCCGAGGCAGCACTGAACAAATTGGATCCCCTGGATCGCGCTACGTTGGCAAGAGCCGCCCTGCTTGACAATGATGTGGATTTCCCAAACCGGCGCAGTTGGGAAGATAAATTGTATGCGGCGAAGGAGCAGTACGTTTCTCACGGGCGGGAACTATTTCACGAGATGAGGCAGATTTTGGCGGATGTTCAGGCTATGCAGGCTGCGCAGGGTGGACAGGGGAAATTGAGCCCCGACGATCCTCGGGGGAAAGAATTGTTGCGGAGAATTCAGGAAATCATGCAGGACGCGATACGCACCGAATCGGCTTATCAGGGAGTTGTCATGGAGGGCTGGGATCGCGCGAAGCAAGCCAAGCGCTGACGCTGTGTAGCGATTCGCGCCCGCGCACAGATGAAGGTAGCAGGCCGAATCGTCGGAATTGTCGCCCGTGATTTAGTTGAAAAAGCGGACCGGCGCGAGCCCGGCGCCTCATGCAGGATTCCTCGGGTTCCCTCATTTTAGCTGACCCTCTTCAAGTGTCTCATTCCACTTACGAAACCTTCTTGCCGGGCTTACGACTTTCTTATGCGTGCCAAGATAGATTTCCAGGGTGACGGCAAAGTGTTCTGCGCCTGCCGAAGACGCACGTAGGATCCACGTACAATACAGCGAAGGACGGCTAGAACTAGGAGAGATACATGCGCGCGCTCAATAAGAAGACAAAATTGGCATTGATTGGGATGGCGGCACTGCTCGGGATGGGGAGTTGCCCGAGGCGGTTACTCGCAGACGGTAAGGACGATGGTAATCCACCGGCCAAAACGGCTGTGGCAAAGATCGAAGCGCCGCTTCCGGGATTGACCGAACGAGAGCGCTGGCTGCTGGATCGCGTGGAGCAGCTTGAGAAGCGAGTCGCGGAACTCGAATCCAAGAGCAATCCCTCGGCAGGGACTGAAGCGTCGACCGCGCAACCAGTTTCAACAAACTCAACGGGGTCGTCTGCGTTTGAGACCGCGGAAAGGCCTCTGACGGGGGCGGCACCAGGAGAGGTCACTTCGAATCTAGCGCGCAAAATCGGGGTCGTGGCTTCCGTCAGTTCGCAAGAAAAACCAGCCGTCGGCAAGCCGAAGAAGGCTGAACCATTCGAGTTTGCGGATTTCACATGGCTGAACGGAAACGCGCGCACAAAAGACACACCGTACGCCACCAGTTTTTTTACGCCGGAGATCCGAGCGGACGTTGACTACAACTACGATTTCAACCATCCGAAGGACGACACGATTGGCGGGTCGAGCGAGGTGTTTCGTTCGAGCGAAGTGCACGTGACCCAGCTTGGCGTGGGCGGCGATTTTCATTATGACAACGTTCGCGCGAGACTGATGACCCAGTTTGGTCTGTATTCACAGACGACGCCACGCAATGATGCCAGTCCCTCGCGTGGACAATGGAACCTTGATAACGCTTACCGGTATATTTCCGAAGCTTATGGTGGCTACCACTTCAACGCACTGCATGGAGTGAACGTCGACGCAGGAATCTTCATGTCATATATCGGCCTGTTCAGTTACTACCAGTTCGACAACTGGGCGTATCAGCCGTCCTATGTTTCGTCCAATACGCCATGGTTCTTCAACGGTGTGCGTGTTCAAATTTTCCCCACCGAACACTTGAAGATCGAGCCGTGGTTCATCAACGGATGGCAATCATACGGACGATTCAACAACCGGCCGGGATTCGGTTTTCAAATCCTGTGGCGCCCGAACGGGTGGCTGTCTGTCCTTGGGAATCAATATGCTCTAGGTGAAGATGCTGCCGGGGTGCCCGGGCGGGTGAGGTATCACACCGACGACAGTATCGAGGTGAAATACTACGACCACCAGGAGAATTTCCTCAGCAAGGCCGCTTTCTCTTTGACAGGAGATATGGGATGCGAACACGGCGGCGGCGTGAGCTGCTCCACCAACCATGGGACGGGAGCGAGCTTTCATCCTAAACAGAGTTTTCTCGGGTACATGTTCTATAACCGCTTCTGGTTCGATAAAGACAAATACGGGCTGACCCTTGGCGGCGGCAAGATCAACAACCCGGGAAGGTATCTAGTGCTGTTGCCGCCGATTAATGGTGCGACGGCGGCTTCAGGAACGCCGTACTTTACCGAGAATCCCGGCGATCCGTTCAAGGCTTGGGACGCTTCGGAGACCTTCGACTATATGCCGAGCCAGTACGTCACGTTCCGATGGGAATTTGATCATCGCGCAGCGAATGTGCCGTATTTTTCGGGACCAGGCGGCGTCACGCCGACGAATTGTCCTGCGGCACCTCTGGTGGAAAATATTTGCGGCACGCCCGGAGCGTTCGTGCCGGGTTTCACGCCGGACCTAAAGAAAATCGAGAACCGCATCGGGCTGTCGATTCTCGTCAAGTTCTGAATCCGGGGTGTGGTGAAACGCAGAAAGCAAGAACCGGCGAAAGTGCTGGCTCTTGTAGTCTTTATGGAAGAACCCAACCCAGGCCCGTGAGATTACTTGCAAACTCCTCCGGTGTTATGCCTGGTGCCTAATGTCCGGCGCCAGGACCAACCGACCTGACTTTGCGTGTCAAGAAAACCAAAGGCGCTCCAATCAGGCACGCGCAGCCCAGCAGCCAGAAGCAATCGAGAAAGCCGAGAAAGGCCGCTTGCTGCTGAATGATTCGCGCCAACTGTCCTTTTGCATGCAAGGCCGCGTCCGGGGCCGTAAAACCGTGCGTCACAAAATATCGCGATAAGATGGCGAGTGTTTCTTGATAGCGCCGCTCGAGTGGAGTGGCATGAGCAACCAGAACCGACTGGTGATACTGCGTTCGTCGCGCCAGCATGGTTGTAACGAACGCGATACCAACGCTGCCCCCCTGGTTCCGGAACAGATTGGTAAGACTCGAAGCCTTGTTATTCTTATTCTTTGGCAAGAAGGAATAGGCTAGCTGGCTCACCGGCACAAACAGCGGAGCAATCCCAAGTCCCTGGAGGGCCCTAAGGAGAGCCACGTGTTTGTAGTCCGTGCCGAGATCTATGCTGGCGTACTGCCACATGGCGACGGCAAAGATGACATACCCAACAAAAATGAGCGGCTTGATCCCGACCTTCGGCAGAATCCTCACGATTACCGGGGCCAGAGCGACGATGACGAACGCGCCAGGGCCGAGAACCAACCCGGCATCCGTCGCCGTATATCCGTATAGAGTTTGCAGCATTTGTGGAATCAATACCGTCGATCCGAATAGAGCGAAGCCGAAGAGGAAATAGTAAACGTTCGCTATGGCGAAGTTACGATCCGCGAGCAGACGAATTTCGACTACAGGGTCGGGATGGCGCCACTCCCACAAGACAGCTGCAATCAGGGCTACAAGCGCGATCGAAAAGAACAAGACAATGAAGCGGCTCTCGAACCAATCCTCTGTCTGGCCGCGATCGAGGACAACTTCCAAGCATGCAAAGCCAAGGGCCACGAGAAAAATCCCCAGCCCGTCAATCCGAAGCCGCCCGCCTTTGCGGGCATATTGCACCTCACGGGTGAACTCGGGAGGGTCGGAAATGAGCCGGTTCGTCAGGATCAGAGACACAATTCCGATGGGAATGTTGATAAAGAAGATCCACCGCCAACTCCAGTTGTCGGTGATCCAACCACCAAGCGGGGGGCCGATCACCGGGGCAGTCACGATGGCCATGCTGTAGAGAGCAAAGGCCGCGGGGCGTTTCTCCGGAGGGAACGTGTCCACGAGAATGGCCTGCTCGACCGGGGCGAGGCCACCGCCTCCGACGCCCTGCAAAACACGAAAGAAAATGAGCAAGCCGAGTGACGGAGCGAGGCCACACAGCAGAGAGCTCAATGTGAAGAGCACGACGCAAAGCATGTAGTAGCGCTTCCTTCCGAAGACGCGGCTCAGCCACGCGGAAAGCGGAAGTACGACCGCATTCGAGACCAGATAGCTCGTCAGGACCCAGGTGCTTTCGTCATAGCTAACGGCGAGACCGCCGGCAATATGTGGCAACGCGACATTGGCTATGGCGGTGTCGAGAAGTTCCATGAAGGTTGCGAGCGTAACCGTGACGGCAATGATCCACGGATTGATCCCCTGCCGTGTTCCGGCCACATTCGGAAAGGGAATGGATGCGCTGGTAGCGCTCATAGGGTGCCCGGTTTCTTGGATGCATTTAGAGACCGTTCGGTCGCATCTAATATCTGGTATCATTCACTAGCGACCAGTTGGTCGCAAAGCTGGCTTAGGGGAGGCCGGAATGAGCAAAGGCGAGCAGACCCGCAAGGAAATCATTCGCAAGGCGGCGCCCATCTTCAATCAAAGGGGCTATGACGGGGCGGCCCTGTCCGACCTCATGCGCGCAACGGGGCTTGAAAAAGGCGGGATCTACCGGCACTTCTCTAGCAAAGAAGCGTTGGCGGCCGAGGCCTTTGATTATGCCTGGCGAGAAACTTTAGACGCACGGATCCATGATCTGGATACCATCTCGAACACCGTCGACAGGCTCAAGCAGTTGATTGCGAATTTTGTGGAGCGGCGCGGGATTATCCCCGGCGGGTGTCCCTTACTCAACACCGCGGTCGATACCGATGACGGAAATTCTGTTCTGCGCGAGCGCGCACGCAAAGCCTTGCGTGGCTGGCGCAGCTATCTTATTTCGATGATCAGGACTGGAATCAAAGCGCGGGAGATTCGCCCGAAGGTCGACGCAAACAAGCTGGCCACTCTCATCATTTCTTCCCTCGAGGGTGCAATCATGGTCTACCGTCTTGAACGAAATGAGGAAGCGCTACGCGCCGTCCAAGCTCATCTCGGCAACTATCTCGAAACAGAAGTAAGAGTTCCATCCAAGTAGCCAATGAAGATGGAGTCTAGCGCCCCCTGGCGCGGTCGCCTCTCAAGGCCATGCATGTCGAGGATGCCTTCGCAATCAGGTGGTCGTTTTCGTCAGTGATTTCACACTCGACGTAGCCGATTGTGCTGCCGCGTCGCACCACTCTACCCTCAGCTCGCAGGCGCGCTTCCCACACGGGGCGGAAGAAATTGATCTTTAACTCGATTGTTGTGAAAGATTCGCCGGGCGCGAGCGTGCTGGCAAACGCCATTCCCATTGCCGCGTCAGCAATGTCGCAGAGGATACCCCCATGGAGTGTCCCCATAGGATTTGCATGTTGTTGCCCGGCCGCCAGGGTGACGCTGGCGCGTCCGTCTCCAATTTCTTTCGCTTCAAATCCGATTAGCCTTGCTACCGGAACGTCATTCGTCTCCGCGCGAGCCTTAAAGTCTTTTTGATGCACAGGTTCGGCAGTCATTCCTGACGCTCTTCGCGACCGATTGGTCCCGAACTATAGTTTAGCACAAAACAAATGAAACCGAACGGTCTCATAATACATCGAAAGGGGTGCTCATGAAATCGAATAGCGCAAACAAGGAGAATAGCAATGTCAAGCTCATCGAATAAAGGCGTCGCATTAGTCACGGGCGCATCATCAGGCATCGGCGCCGTCTATGCCGACCGTCTCGCAAAGCGTGGCTACGATCTGATTCTGGTGGCCCGGAATGAAGCGCGGCTGAAGTCCCTTTCGGCACTTCTGACGAGCGAGACGGGACGTTCCGTCAAGGTACTGTGTGCCGACCTCAACAACAAGGCAGAACTCGCCGAGGTCGAAGCCACGCTGCGTGACGATCCGAACATCACGTTACTTGCGAACAACGCCGGCATCGCCTCTGTCGCGCCATTGCTGAATGCCGATGTTGAAAAGATGGAGGAGATGATTGCCCTCAACGTTACCGCACTCACGCGCCTGACCTATGCTGCCGCGCCTGCATTCGTCAAGCGCGGGGCAGGCACGATCATCAACATCGCATCGGTGGTGGGCATCTCCCCCGAGACGCTTAACGGCGTGTATGGTGCGACCAAAGCCTATGTCCTTGCGCTCAGCCATTCACTGCAGCACGAACTCGCCGACAAAGGCATCCGCATCCAAACGGTGCTGCCCGGCGCGACCGCGACCGACCTCTGGGAGGCCGCTGGCCTCCCCTGGCAGAAACTGCCCGCCGAGATCGTGATGTCGTCGGAAGACATGGTGGATGCAGCGTTGGTCGGGCTCGACAAAGGCGAACTGGTTACCATTCCCCCTCTGCAGGATGGAGAAGAATGGACCCGTTTCGAGGCCGCGCGCCGTGCCATCTCGCAGCGGTTCGGCAACTCTGTGCCCGCGCCCCGCTACGGGATTGGTACGCGCGCGTCAGCATAATCGAACCGCTTCATCAGATCATTTGGATTTGGTTGGGCAATTAAAAAAGGAAATAAATGAATGTGACTACTGGCCGACAAATCGTTCTCGCTGCCCGACCGAAGGGCAAGCCGCAATTGTCCGACTTCCGTCTCGAGGAAGTCAGGATCCCGGGCCGGGTTCAGGACAGGTCCTGCTCGGCGTGCTGTATCTTTCTCTTGATCCTTATATGCGTGGCCGGGTGGATGACCGGAAGTCTTATGCGAAGCCACTTCAGGTCGGCGATGTAATGGTCGGTGAGGCGGTTGCGCGGGTGATCGAATCGCGTCACCCGGAGGAAGCCTAACCCCAACTGATGATTACTTTGTCTCCCATTCTGCGTACAACTTGGCAATCGCCGGGCCGATGGTGAATCCCCAGGCAAAAATCGGAAAATTCTTGAATTTGTCTGGAACAACGTAGCGGTGCTGCGCTTCGCCCACCGGAACCCCGGCCTTGAAGAGTTTTTCGGCCTGCCCAGCGATGTCGTCAAAGACTTCGCGGAGGCTGGCGATGCCTTCCTGACCGCAGACTTGCCCGTGGCCTGGGGCGAAAATTGTGTCTTTGTCGTAGGAGGCGAATTTGGCGAGGGTCGCGCGCCATCCTGAAATCGTGGCCTTCTCGTCAAAGCAGACCGGGTACCAGCTGCTGAAGAGCAGGTCGCCAGTATAGACCACATTTTGTTCAGGAACGCGCACGATCATGTCGGTTCCGGAATGCCCGGGATGAGATTCGATCACTGCCGAGAGTCCGCCGAGGTCGATGGTCAAGGGGAGCTTTGCGGGATCGAGGGGTTGATTGGGCAACGCCAGGATGCTGGTACTGGCAATTTGGTAGAGGCCGGTGACTGCGTTCAAGTCGCTTTGCGCGTGTTGGCGCTCTGTGTCCGATTTTGCGTCTTTCACCTGTTTTTCGAATGAGCCGAGCGCGGCGTCTTTCTCGGCCCCTTGCAGCGGGCTGTAGTTTTCGACGATCCGCCTTGCCGTCGTGGCATGGGCCCACAACGGGATGCCTTTGGCGCCATAAAAGGCGTTGCCCATGGAATGGTCAAAGTGATAGTGGGTGTCCAGCGCGCCCTTCACCGGCACCTGGCTGACCATGCGCAACACTTCCATTTGGAACGAAGCGCCTCCAGCAGTCCCAAATCCTTCGATGAGGAGCGCCGAGTCCTTGCCAACGAGGAACCCGCCGTTGCAGATTGTTGTATTACCTTTTGAAGGGTCGGAAATCGTGGCATAGAGGCCCTCACCAATTTTTCGCACCGAAGCGAAGCCCTTATCCACCAGCGGGGTGTTGGAAACGCGCGAATCGCTAACTAATTCCGCCGCCAAGGCAGGCAGGGGGATCAGCTTTGCGACTGCATAGAAGACGCCAAAGCATGAGGTATGAGCGAGAAACTTGCGCCGGGAATAGCCCAGAGAAAAATCAATCATGTTTCCTCCGTTCGATAGACGAACCCAGATTGGATGAGTCCCTGGCCGGGAAAGTTTCCCAGGCCGATGCTGGGATTGGTAAGAAAATGACACCGGTCATGAAATTCCCCGCAGGGACAGCTAATCGTTCAAAAACATTTTGGTTTCATTCACAAATAATTCAAGCTGGTCGTGGTGGACCCAATGGCCCGCATTCGGCACCTTCACTAGCCGGCAATTGCGGATGGCCTTCAGCCGGGGATCCACCTCGGGGAGCTTGAAAAAGCTCTCCAGCCCCCAGAACATCAGCGTGGGTGAACTGATCTGGTTGAACAACTCGACGGCATCCTCGATGTGGTGTCCATACGGGGAGATCGCGCGGGCATAGTTATCGAATTTCCACATAAGCGAACCGTCAGAGTCCCAATTCGTTCCATGAAGTGTCAAGTGCCGGGCGACTTCGTCGGAGAGCCGGGGATTCGCCTCTTTCATTCGAGCCATGGCGGCGGCGGGGTTGGGATAATTTCTAGGCTTTCGCTTCTCAAGATCGCGCCGCTTCTCGATCCAAACTCGAAAGCGCTGCGAAGCGGGCCCGTGCACTCCATGCCCTTCGGGAAAACCCAATCCTTCGATCGAAACGGCCTTGCGGACACGATCTGAAAATATTCCCGAATAGTTCAGCACGATGATGCCGCCCAGGGAATGGCCAATCAGGCGGACAGGGAAATCATTGATGACGTCGAGAAGGGCGGAAAGGTCCAGCACATGTTCGGCGACACTGTAAATAGCGCCGGGGGCCCAAGCGCTGTTGCCGTGTCCGCGCAAGTCCAAGGCATAGACGTGGTAGTCTTCGCGAAGGGCGCGCGCAACCCAATCCCAGTTGCGAGCGTGGTCCAAGCCACCGTGCACCAGCACCAACGCAGGTTTACCGTCCCGGCCGTAATCCCAGAACTGCAGCTTCAAGCGGTCCGAGTAGAAAAAGTGTGAAATAGGTTCCAAGTGTCGCCCGCCAATGGGAGAAGCATTATAGACCACGTGGGTCTGGCAGCTAAAACTCCATTTCCCGACAGGATTTGTTCCATACGTGGTTGTTCCAGCCGATCATTCCAATAATGAGGATGAGGAGACGAGGACCCCGAGGATTCTGAAACCGGGGGTTACTTCTTGCGAAATAACGCAGTGAATCCTGCTTGGCCACTCGCAGTCCACGTATACTTTTTCTATTGACCTGCTGTGTTTGGGTGGAGTTCTCTGAGGGAGGCTGGCCCGTATGAACAAGATATTGGTATTTCTTACCATGGGGCTGGCGCTCTCTCCCCATTGGCAGATGCAGGGCGAGTCGCTTGAAACGTGCATCGCAACTTGCAGGGCTCCACGCCCAGACGCGGAAATGCAGCGCCAGGAGATCATCAATCTCGAGAAAGAAACGGTGCGCGCGATTCAGTTGAAGAATTCAAGTTTTTTCAGCCAGGCCTATGCGGATGATTTCAGCGGGGCTCTTTCGCACGGCCAGTCGGTAAACAAGGCGCAATTCATCGAGGTAGTGCGAGGTTCATCGATAAACTACGAGTCTTTCAACGTGTCGAATATTCAGGTGCGATTCTACCGGGACACAGCTGTGACCACCTGCCTTTGGTCGGCGCGAACCGTTATTGGGGGACAGCGGGAAGGCGCACAGCTGCGGGTGACCCACGTCTACGTGTACGGCACCAGTGGATGGAAGGCCATCTTGAGCCAGGCGACCCCGTTGCCACCCGATGCCAAGCTTCCGATCTAACGGCAGTTCCTTTCCCCAGAAGGAGACTCTTTGCGGTTATTGGCATATGCCCCTCGCCCAGACCAGCTGGCGCTGGGAATCCGTCACTTACTCGACTGAATCGCACGGACATTGCTCAGCACGAATAATTTCTTGCCGCTCCCTAGTGGCGGAACTAGAACGATAAATTGCTGGGAGAGGCCGCCGCTAGATACCGCCGGCAACCTAGTTGATTAGATCCACGACTGCGCTTGGCTGAGAAACCAAGGGAAAATGGTCGACCGGTAGAGACGCGAATTTGGACTTCATTGTCTCCGCCGTATCGCGTTGCGTCTCCGGCGAAACCATGCGGTCCTTTTCAGCAATCAGGAATCAAAATGGCTTTTCCTTCCAGGCCGGCTTCGTCATCGGCTCATCCAAACACTTTAACGAAATGGGCTTTGGCTGGCCGCCATGAGAGACGTCTCTTCAGCCGAGGCGTCCGGCGCAACTGCGTTGCGGAAACCAACAAGTTGCAGCCACAAGAAGCCATCTCCGTCTGGTTGAAGCTGCGGAGCCACTCAGCTGCGGCGCCACTCGCCGGAAAATAGCTCCGACGGTTTCACCTTCGTCCGGCACTACGGCAGCGACATAAACGAGCCCCTTGACGTTGTGATTGTCCGAGCCCGCCGCGGTGATTACGGCCCCGCCGTAGGAGTGCCCTGTGAGGATTACGGGGTGCTTCTGGCGGCGAAGCACTCTGCGCAGCGTCGTTACATCGTCGCTCAAGGAAGTCAGAGGGATTTGTGCTGCCACTACGTCAAAACCTCTGCGTCGCAATTGCGATGTCACCTTGTTCCAACTCGAGCCATCCGCCCATGCTGCGTGCACCAGCACTATGGTCGCGTTTCTTTTTGCGTTTGATACGGCATAACGATTCTTCTTGTGCTGGGTCTTCTTGCCGAGTCAGTGTTCGGCGACTGCAAACCTTCAAATACAGTAGAAACGATTGCGAAGTTTATCGGGCTGCTGTCCGTTGCTTGCCCGCAGAGGCGTCAAGAAAGCGGCGAATATGGTTCGCGATGGTTTCGTTTTCGTCTTCGAGTGCAAAGTGGCCGGTGTCAAGTAAGTGCAACTCCGCATTCGGCAAGTCGCGTTGATAGGCCTTTGCCCCTTCCACGGTAAAGAACGGGTCATTCTGTCCCCAGACAATCAACGTGGGTGGCTGATGAGTTCGGAAGTAGGATTGCCACTGGGGATAAAGCGCCACGTTCGAGGCGTAGTTGAAGAAAAGTTCGAGCTGCACGGCGTCATTGCCCGGGCGATCGAGGAAGAATTGATCAAACGTATAGGAATCGGGACTGATTTTCGTCACGTCCTTGACGCCATGCATGTACTGAAATTTTGTCGTCTCTGCCGCGAGGAATCCACGAACTGCTTTTTCTGTTTCGTCATTTCGATTGCTCCACAGGTTTCTCAGGGGCTCCCAAGCAGGACTTAGACCCTCGAGGTAGGCGTTACCGTTCTGCACGATAATAGCTTCGATGGCCTGCGGATTCTTGCTGGCCAAGCGAAACCCAATCGGGGAGCCGTAATCCTGGACATAGATGCTGAACTTCTTCAGATTCAAATTCCGGAAGAGCAGCTCTTCCACCACCGCGGTCAGATTGTCGAACTTGTAGCTGAACTGTCTGACGTCCGGGTGCGCGCTATAGCCAAACCCGATGAAATCTGGCGCAATGACGTGGTAGCGGTCCGCCAGTTTTGGAATCAGATTGCGAAACATGTGCGAGGATGAAGGGAAGCCGTGCAGAAGGACTATGGTTCGACCGTCCCCAGGACCCGCCTCGCGATAGAAAACTTCTAGACCACGAACTTCCGTGCGATGGTACGTCGTCATTTTCTTCTCCTTGTGCGCCGGCTAAACCGGCGAGGTGTAGTGAATGCAAAAGTCATACGAATGTGAACTAGCGACCCACATCGGCCCCGAGTCATGCGGAGCCGCTCGCAAGGGCGGCGTCGA
>JACXTT010001891.1_pt1 | contig 34180 bp, 25 predicted proteins | sample 9270951 | NCBI WGS metagenome assembly JACXTT01 (sample SAMN15532306, study PRJNA645909) | rock metagenome | isolation source: weathered quartz diorite | place: Puerto Rico | collected 2017-06-21 | reverse complement strand
GCCGGCTGCGCTCAACGGCTTGTTATCATACCTGGGAAGGGTAAACTATTCCTTTAAGGAAAATTATCTTTTCACCCTCTCCTTCCGCGCGGATGGTTCCTCCAAGTTCGCACCCGAAAACCGCTGGGGCTATTTTCCCTCGGGCGCCGTGGCCTGGCGGTTGAGCAACGAAAGCTTTATGAAAAAGCTCCGCTTTATCAGCGATGCCAAGCTGAGAGCCAGTTACGGCGCTACAGGCAATAACCGGGTAAGCGATTTTCCCTACCTCACCCAGCTGACGGCCAATACATCCAACCTAAGCGGCAGCTATTACTCCTTCAATGAAACGAATGTATACAATATCGTTGTGAGCAGCATGGCCAACAAGAACCTGAAATGGGAAACGGGGCTGCAGACCGATATTGGTCTTGACCTGTCGCTGTTCAATGACCGGGTGCAGATAGAGACCGATTATTATAGGAAGGTCACCAAAAACCTGCTGCTCAACGCCAGCATGCCCTACACTACCGGCTTCACCTCGGCCTTTGTCAATATCGGGGAGGTAAGCAATGAAGGATTTGAATTTGCCCTGAGCACCATCAATATGCGCAAAAAGAACTTTACATGGTCCACCAGCTTCAATATCTCCTTTAACCGCAACAAGGTATTGTCGCTCAGCAGCGGGCAGGATGCCCTGCTCACCACCAGGGCGTTCGATGCCTCCGTGGGCAGCGTGCCCGATTATGTCGCCAAAGTAGGGCAGCCTGTGGCGCAGTTCTACGGCTTTATCGCCGACGGCATGTACCAGCTCAGCGATTTCTATAAAGTGCCCAACGGCGCCCCCGGCAACTATTTCTATGTGTTGAAGGATGGCCTTCCCTACTACGGAACCAAAAGCACGCTGTCGGGTATCAATACCACCGTATCGTCCGCTACCTCGGTACAGCCGGGCGACCCCAAATTCAGGGATATTAATAACGACGGTGTGCTGGACCAGAACGACTATACCGTTATCGGTCATCCGTACCCTGTTCATTTCGGCGGTGTCAGCAATAATTTCACCTACAGGAATTTCGACCTGGATGTATTCCTGCAATGGTCGTATGGCAACGATATCCTGGATGCCAACCGGGTAAAAATGGAAGGCGGCACTTCGGCCCCGCAGGCCGGCAGTTCCGGCACCACCGGCAACCTGGGGAATGTGAACACCAACCAGTACGCTACCTATGCCAATCGCTGGACGCCGGAAAACCCCAGCAACCTGTATCCCCGCGCCAATGCCTTTGCCAGCGGCACGCGCACCTATTCTACCCGCATTGTGGAGGATGGCTCCTACCTGCGGGTAAAGACAGTTCAGCTGGGATATAACCTGCCGGTGAACATTATCAAACGCCTGAAGCTGGTGAGCGCACGGTTTTATGTATCGGGGCAGAACCTGTTCACCTTTACAAAGTATTCGGGCCCCGACCCGGAAGTGTCTACCGCCACGGGCAGCAGCCTGACGCCGGGCTTTGATTATTCGCCCTACCCGCGTACCAAAGTGCTGACCATTGGCGCCAACCTCAATTTTTAGTGATAAAAAAAATTATAAAGGATGAAACGCATACTTTTTTTCTTATGCTCGCTGACGGTCCTGGTCGCTTCCTGCAGGAAGGTGATAGACCTGCAGCCCGACGCCACCCTGGTGCCGGAAAACGCCTATGCTTCAACGGCGCAGATAGCGCAGGCATTGTCGGGCATATACACCAACCTGAAATATACCATTGGCTATTCGCAGTATTATACGGCCTACCTGACGGCGGCCACGGACGAAAGCTATTTTTATAATACCAGCATCCTGTTTACGCAGTTTGCCAATGCAGCCAATGACAACAGCACCGGCAATCCCGGCGGCAACTTATGGCGGGGCAGCTACCAATCCATCAACTATGCCAATACAATGCTGGACTATATCGATGTATCGTCGGCCGGTAAGGTGGATGCCGCCATTGTACGACGCGCCAAAGGGGAGGCTTATTTCATGAGAGGCTTCTACTATTTCCTGTTGGCGCAATGGTATGGCGATGTGCCGCTGGAGGTGCATTCGGTGAACGACCCCTCGCTGAGCCAGATAGCCCGTACGCCAGAGAAGCAGGTGTATGATCAAATCATAGCCGATATGACCACGGCCGATTCCCTGCTCTACGACCAGACCTTTTCCTCGTTGGGCTATTCCGAAAAGATATGCAGAACGGGTGTTGAGGCCATGCTCGCCCGTGTATGCCTCTATGCCGCCGGCCAGCCGGTCAACGATACGAAGCGATATGCCGATGCGCTTGCCTGGGCCAATAAGGTAGTGGCTTCAAACCAGCATGCCCTGGTCACGCCCTATTCAAAAATCTTTACCGATGAGGCGCAGAATATTTATAACAAGGAAAACATCTGGGAAATAGGGTTTAACCAGAAAGGCGCCGGGGCTATATCGGCCGGCGGTGGCATCGGTGTATATGTTGGCGTATCCAATTCCTACACCAACGGTACCTCAAGCGCCGGCACGGTATTGTACGACAGCGGCTATGTATACAGCTATTTAAAGCTGCATCCCCGCCTGTTCTTTACCTACCAGGCCGGCGATGCGCGCCGCGACTGGAATATCGGGAACTATTCCTATACCAATGCCGTGAAGGTGCCGGTGGCCAATAATAAGTACTGGACACGCCAGCCCGCCAAATGGCGCAGGGAATACGAGCCGGCCATCAGCCGGTCGGTGCAGATGACCTCCAACACCAATTTTCCCGTGATACGCTATGCCGATGTGCTGCTGATGCTGGCCGAAGCGGAAAACGAAGTGAACGGGCCAACCACAACCGCCTATGATGCCATCAACCAGGTAAGAAGGCGATCGATATCCGCAACGAAGGTGGTGGATAGCATCGGCGGCGTTACCGGCACGGGCTATACCTCCGCGCCCGCGGTTACCAATACCACCGGCGGCGGAACGGGCTTTGCTTTTAACGTAGTATATACAGCGTCCAATAAAACAGTACAGGTATTGCTGACCGGGCAGGGCAGCGGCTATAGCAGCGCGCCCACCATAACCATCGGCAATCAATGGGCGGCCGGTACGCCTTATACCGCAGGCACACAGGTGGCTTCGGGCGGCAGGCTGTATACGGTCACCACGGCCGGCACCTCCACTGCCACGGCACCAACCAATACCTCCGGCGCGTCCTCCGCAGCTACCACCGGCGCGGTGTTTACCTATGCCGGAGTGGCGGCTACTGCTTATACGATCCTATCGCCGGTACCGGTAGTGGACCTGGCGGCGGGCCTGTCGAAAGACCAGCTCAGAAAAGCCATCCAGGATGAGCGTACCCGTGAGCTTTGCTTCGAGGCCGTACGACAGCAGGACCTGAAAAGGTGGGGTATCCTGCTCTCCACTATCCGCGGCCTGGCAGACGATATCAACGGCGCCAATACCACCTTCCCATTGATTCCTTCAGTTGTATCGGAATTGGGTGTGGGCATGGACGCCACGCCGCTGTCGCCGGTGAAGAATGTGTCGGAAAAGGATATGTTCCTGCCAATACCGCTCAACGATTTAAACCTGAATAAGCTACTGAAGCAGAATCCCGGTTATTAAAGCCATCAAAAAAATGTATATGAAAAAGATACTACCCGGTTCCCTTCTTTTTGTGGCGCTGTTTTCCTGCAGCAAGATAAAGATCAAAGCGCCGGCCGATTTTACGGTTACTACAGGCAAAACCAGCTATTCGGTAAGAGACACCGTTGTATTCAATTTTGTCGGCAATCCCGATTATATTATCTTGTATACCGGTGAAGCACATAGCAAGTACGAGTATTCGGCCGTAAACAGGATGAATGCCGATTCCAACCTGCTCAGCTTCTCCACCACCACCACGGCGCCCGGAGCAACGACGCAGCCGGTCAGTGTAAATAATGTGTCGCTGTTGTATTCTACTGATTTTTCGGGGATATATGATTCTGCCAATATCAGGAAAGCAACCTGGACCGATATATCGTCCAGGGGTAAATGGGCTACCACTACCACCACCGTAGCCTCGGGCAATATTCATGTGGAAGACCTGAAACCGGCGTCCGATTCAACGCCTTTGTACTTTGCCTTTAAATATGTATCGGATACGGCCAGGACCAATTACCTGTCGCGGCAATGGGTATTGAATGCCGTGGCGCTGAAAAGCTATTTTACGGATACCACCTATGCGCTGGCCGTCAATTTCACCAGCGGCGGTTTTTATGCCACCAACGTGCTAAACAATAGCAACACCTGGGCATACAACAATACTTCGTCCATCACCACCTCGCTCACGTTCAAGGCGCCGGCACTGGGTAGCCTGCCCGACGAGGACTGGGTGCTGTCGCGACCGTTCAACCTGTCGTTGTATCCTTCCGACCAGGGCATGTCCATCAAAACCCTGAGCGATACCAGGATGAGCAGCTATAAAATGACCCGGTCTTTCAAAGCTGCCGGAACCTATGCGGTGACTTTTGTAGCCATCAACCGCGATTCGGAACAAGCAGAACAGGTGGTAAGAGAATTGATACTGACCATTACGCCATAATGTGCAATGGGTAAACAACACTTTCATAACATCAATCGAGCAACGATGAAGCAACTTATCAAATATTGTTTATTGGTCTTGCCGGCCCTGCCGCTGGTAGCCGGTTGCCATAAAGAAGATACCTCAGATCCTTATACCAACCAGGGCTACCTGGTATTTACCGGCGATGCCGATGCGAAGCAGGTTGTGCCGGCAGCCGCCGGCACCTCAACGGGAACAGCTAAATTTTATGGGGTGTATGATGCGAACTCGCAGATATTTAACTACAAACTAAGCTGGTATGGCCTGCTGGGCAATGCAGATACGGCCAATTTCTACGGACCCGCCACCGCGGGCCAGGTGGGTGTGGTGACACGCAATATTTTCAACCTGGCAACGGCTTCCACGCGCCCGCCCACCGACAGCCTTACCGGGGTCATCTGGATGTACAGCAAGCTGACCGATGCGGAGCTGGCCGATTTGAAAGCGGGCAGATGGTACTATACCATCAGCTCCTCCGCTACAGCCGGGGGAGAAGTAAGGGGGCAAATCAGCTATCAGCGAACATTCTAAGAGAGCATAGCGCCGAAACAAACATAAATCAATCATACAATGATAAACAGCCGATTTTTAATCATCATTTCCCTGGCGCTGGCATATAACCTCCGGGGCTTTAGCCAGCAGGCAGCCACGAAGCTTACAGATATGCTGGTGCTTGGAAATACATCGTCCGAAAAGGAACATCGTTTTGAAGGAGCAGAAAGCAAATCGATAACAGGCGGCCTGAACGAACCCGCGCGTATTCTGCTGCCGCTGCCGGAAGCCGGCTGGCAGGGTGGCAAACTGTCGTTTACGATTAAGGTAGATCCTGGAAAGCAAAACTATATCACTACCCGTTTCTGGGGCTCGGACATCAATCACAACCGGCTGTATTTTGTATGTGGCGACAAGCAGGTTGGCTCCCGTCACCTGGGCGATATCGATATGCTGGACATTGGCAGCGATGCGCCCCAGTACAACGAACGTTTTTTTTACACCACATTGCCCCTGCCTTTATCGCTTACCAAAGGCAAACAGGAGCTGCAGCTCGACATCCGCAGCCAGGGACTGATCTGGGGCTATGGGCAAACCTGGGACCAATACCAGAAAAATATGGACGGGCCGTCGAGAGGGATTTACAACGTGTACACACATACTAACCCCACCTTCATTCCGCCGGCGGATGAAAAACAGGGAGTAGCCCCCATAGCCTCGCTGCGCAAATCGCCCGGCCCGGAAGTGCTGGACAAGCTGAAGAATAGGGTCAATACCGAGATTGACAAGCTGAAAAAATTGCCCTCGCCGCTGAACCAGGTGCAGATGCAGTTCCTGGCCAAATCGTACCGGGTGAAATGGAGCGATGGGTATAAAAGCAAAGAAGTGGTTTTCCAGGTGCAAAACGGTTTGGATGAATTATATAAGGCCTATAAGCTGAACCCCAGGCTGGCGTTATCCGATCCCAGCACGCCCAACCCCGACTGGTTTGGCTTCGGTCCCGCTGCACAGGCGCTGCATTTGTTATTTGATGAGCTGAAGCCAAAGCTGGACGACAGGATTGACGATGGACTGGGCAACAGCATCAGCAGGAGGGAGGCGCTCACCGATATGTTCCTGACCTCGCGCACGCTCAACCAAAAGTCGAGAAGACAATACAGCAACCAAACGATGATCAAGGACCTCTATGGTATTTATTATTGCAATAAAGGGCTGCAGCGCATTAATCCCGGTAAGGCCATACCTGAAAAAGAGGTGCTGCGGTATTTGTACGAGGCTGTTGGCCTGCAGCCCTGGTTGGGCAGCGATGGTGATAACGGCCCCACGCGCCCGCAGGGCGATAACTATTGGCAGCTGACAAGGAAAGGACTGACCAAAGAGCTGGGCTTTGTAGGCAATTATGGCGAGGTGCTCGATTGGGTAACCGAAATATATGAAGCTACCCGGCCCGGGCCCGGCCAGCCCGGCGATGCACAGATAGGGGCGCAGGTAGTGAGAATAGCGCAGGCGCGCGCCTGCTTCCGCTACCCGATGATAGACGATGAGAATTATAAGGCCATGCGGCAGGAAGTGATAGTAGGCTGGCGCGATGTGCATTACCCCGGCGACGTAACCTACGCGCAAAGAGCGTCGTGGGACGGCAACCCGCTGCAGGTAGCCTCGGCCGTTACAGATGCGCGGCTGACCGGCTATGCGCAGCAAATGGTTGCCGACAACCAGTTTTTTTCTTCCGTCGACCAAAGGATGAATGACAAGGGTTTTCGGGTCACGGCAGGACTGCTGTTTATTCCTGATCAATATGAATGGCTGAAGGCGCAGCCGCCATCGGCCTATAAGCTGCCCATGAGCGCCGACCAGCCCGATTTTGTGTTTTCGGATGAAGACGATGGGGTGATAGCTATCAAAAACGGGCAGGAGATATTCTATGCCTCGCTTTACTGGCGTGCGCGCAATGCCATCAATCACCTGGCGCGGGTGCATGATGTATTGCCCGGCTATGACAGGATCGCCACCGTGTATGTTGACGAAAAATTCGACAGCAGCGGTCTTCTGTATACCGTGCCCGACAATACCAATATGCTTTTCGGCAACGGTGGGGTAAAATATCCGGACGGCCTGCACCTCGCGAATGCGGGAGAGCAGGAACCGATAGCCAAAATACCCGCGGGCATACCCTATACGGCAGGGCAGGAGAATCCCTATGCGGGGCGGGCCGACTATTACCAGCTGCAATATGGGCATTACATCATTGCCATGAACGCTGCTGCAAACAAGACGTTCGAGCTGAAAGTGCCGGAAGCCTTTATGAACGCCAGGGAGCTGGTAACGGGAAAAATAATAACCGGCCAACAAGTAAAAGTGCCGGCGCAAAGCACGGTGGTATTATATAAACAATAAACGCCGGTTCTACCGGCACCAATAAATTGAATATGATAACAGGAAAGACCATCGCCGCACCGGTTCAGGCACAGCCTTCCGTACCCGCGGCGAAGCCGGCCTTTACAGAGAAAAGATTTGTCGTTACCTTGATTTTTGTCACCTCGCTGTTCATGCTATGGGGCCTCGCTCATTCCATGAGCGATGTGCTCAACAAACATTTCCAGAATGTGCTGCACGTTACCAAAGCGCAGTCGGGACTGATACAGCTTTCCGTTTTCGGCGCCTACTTTATCATGAGCATACCCGCCGGTTTGTTTATGAAGAAGTACGGCTACAAGACCGGCGTGCTGCTGGGACTGTCGCTGTTTGCTACAGGCACTTTCCTGTTTGTGCCGGCCGCCAATGCAGCTTCTTTTAGTTTCTTCAGGATTGCCCTGTTTATTTTAGGCTGTGGCATGGCCACGCTGGAAACGGTGGCGCATCCCTTTGTGGCCGCGTTGGGCAACCAACGTACCAGCGACCGGCGGATCAATTTCTCCCAGTCGTTCAATGCGGTAGGCACCATCATCGGCCCCGCCATCGGTTCTTATTTCCTGCTGCGCGCTACCGGCGGTAGTCACGATGATTTGTCGTCCGTTAAGTCGCTGTATGTAGGAATAGGCGTTTTTATCGTCCTGGTAGCCCTCAGCTTTTTATTGTTGAAAGTACCGGCGCTCCATGATCCGCATGCCGTGCAGGCGACAGATTTGGAATCGGTGAATATCGACGCCGAGCCAAAAAAGAAACTATTCCGGCACCGGCATTTTGTATGGGCGGCGATTGCACAGTTTTTCAACGTGGCCGCGCAGGCCGGCACCTGGAGCTATTTTATCAATTACGGCCATGAAAAAATGGGCTTTACCGATTTGCAGGCGGGCAGCTATATGTCGCTGTTTATGGCCATGATGGCCATTGGCCGTTTTATCGGCACTTACCTGATGAAGTTTATTGCTCCCAATAAGTTGCTGGCCGCTTTTGCCACCGGCAGTATCCTGGCGTGTCTTATTGTGGCGCAAAGCTGGGGATGGCCTTCGTTTATCGCCCTGCTGATGATCAATTTCTTTTTCAGCATCATGTTTCCCACTATTTTCAGCCTGGGACTGAAAAACCTCGGCGCTCATACGCAGCAGGCGTCATCCTTTATTTCCATGGGCGTGGTGGGCGGCGCTTTCTTCCCGCTGCTCATGGGCCTGGTGGCCAATCACAATGTGGCGCAGGCTTATTACCTGCCCATTGTATGTTATTTCGTCATCTTTTTATTCGGCGCTAAACTCTATAAAGTAAAACATTAAACAGTATCGACGGATGAAACGCGTTGTTAAACGATATGGTGTTTTGTTAACGGGGGTAGTTGCCGTGCTGTTGCCCAAAATGGGCGGCGCCCAACCCACATTCGATTTTTCTGCTTTGCAACAAAAAATAAGTGGCTGGGTAGACAGTGGATATTACCCCGGTGCATCCATTGTCGTTGTAAAAGATAACCGCGTGCTGTATGAACAATACTTTGGCAGTTACCGGCCGGAGACGGTAGCGTATATCGCTTCCGCCGGTAAATGGCTGGCGGCGGCAACCATCGCCGCGGTGGTAGATGAAGGCAAATTGTCCTGGGAGGATAAAGTAAAACAATGGATACCCGCGATTACCGGTACAAAAGGCGAAGCCACACTGCGGCAATTGTTATCGCATGTATCGGGCTACCCGGATTACCAGCCGGAAGGCCATCGCAGGGACGATTATCAAACATTGCAGGAATCGGTGGACAGCCTTATTGCATTGCCGGCCGATACATTGCCGGGAAGGGTGTTTCATTATGGCGGGCTGGCTATGCAGGTGGCCGGCAGAATGGCGGAGCTGGCTACGGGCAAGGATTGGGAAACCTTGTTCTACGACAAAATAGCCGGGCCCCTGCACATGGCGCAAACGCATTTTACGCCGGTAGACAGCACGCCGGGACATAGCCCTATGCTCGGAGGCGCTGCAAGAACATGCCTGCATGATTATGCACGTTTTTTATCGATGATCAGCAATGATGGCGCATTTGAGGAGAAACGAATCTTATCGGACAATGCCGTCAGAACGATGCAGGCTAACCAGGTGGGGCATGCGCTGGTGAATAAAAGCGGGGACGATTATGTGAAGCGGGCCAGGGGTTCATGGCGGAATGATATTTACGGGTTGGGTGAATGGCGGGAAGAAGTGAATGAAAAAGGGGAAGCCATTTTAATCAGCAGCCCCTCCTGGGCAGGCGCCTATCCCTGGATTGATAAAAAAAATAAGGTCTACGGTTTTTTCCTGGCAAGGGTAAATGTGGCGAAAGCCAATGCAGGCGGGTTCTCGTCTTTTTATGCGAGCCCTGTTTTGCCTATGCTTGTAAGAGCGCTGCTGGAAAAAGCTTCACGTAAATAGCGGTCGGCCTTGGGAGAAAAAAAGAAAACAATGAGTAAAACAACAAAAACAGCAATTGGCGTTGATATTGGCGGTACACATATTACGGCTGCCCTTGTTGACCTGGATAGCAGGAAGGTATTGCCCGGCACCAGGCTGAGGCAGGCGGTAGATGCACATGCCGATGCCGGTACTATACTGGATACATGGTGTTCGGCCATCAGCAAAGTCCGCAGCCCCTGGCCCGGCGGAACGCGGCAGCTGGGCTTTGCCATGCCCGGCCCCTTTGATTACGAAAACGGCATTTCCCTCATCCGCAACCTGCATAAATACGAGGCCCTGTATGGGCTGAACGTAAAGGAGCTGCTGGCGGAACGGCTGGCTATAGACAAGGCCGGGATTATGATGCGCAACGACACCGAGGCTTTTCTTGCCGGTGAATGTATGAGCGGCGCCGCAAGGGGATATGCAAAAGTAATTGGCATTACCATGGGCACCGGGCTTGGCTCGGCCAAAAGCGAAGGAGGACTTACGCAGGATGTAAACCTGGGGTCGTCGGCCTTTCACGACAGCATTGCCGACGATTACCTGAGTACCCGCTGGTTTGTAAAACGGTACCGGGAATGTTGCGGAGATACTATTCATGGTGTAAAAGAATTACTGGAACTTCGGGGCGGGCCCAATAAAAAAGCCGTGGAAGAAATACTGGAAGAATTTTACCGGAACCTGGCGCTTTTCCTGCAGGCGTTTATTGCGGCCGAAGTGCCGGACGTGGTGGTCATTGGGGGAAATATTGCCGGGGCATGGGAGCTTTTTTACCCGCCGCTGATGCAATTGCTGAACGGTTATTCGGGTAACATAGCATTCCGGAAGGCGCAGCTGGGAGAAGATGCCGCGCTGGTTGGCGCTGTAAGCTACTGGATGCCCGCAAGGGGGGTAGTGTCCACGGAAGAGTAAACAGGGGGTTAAAAAAACAAAGAAAAATAACATGAAGCAGCAGCAACGGGTTAAAAACAGGTTCGGGATGGTTTGGATACTGTATTGTTTATTGCCGGCAACGGTGGTGCAGGCACAACAACCATCGGTTATCCGGCCGGGTGAGCTATGGCCCGACAGCCAGGGCAGGCATGTGCAGGCGCATGGCGGGGGCATTATTAAAATCAACAACACCTATTACTGGTACGGCGAAGAACGTTCGCAGGGGCTCGACTCCAACCTGCGCTATGTGAGCTGCTATTCCTCGCCCGACCTGGTACGCTGGACCTTTCGCGGCGATGTGCTGAAAGCCACCGACCCCGAAAACCTGGGCCGGCGTTGGGTACTGGAAAGACCCAAAGTGTATTACAACGCCAAAACAAAAAAATACGTGATGTATTTCCACCTGGACAATGCCAGTTATAAACTGGCGCGGGTGGGCATTGCGGTAAGCGATAAGCCCGACGGCAATTTTACCTATGTAAAAAGCTTTCGCCCGCTGGACCATGAAAGCCGCGACATCGGCCAGTTTATTGACGACGATGGCACCGCCTACCTGGTCTTTGAAGATCGCCCCTTCGGGTTCAGGATAGCAAAGCTGTCGGACGATTATATGAATGTAGAAAAAGAAATGAGCCTGGTGAAGGAACACATGGAAGGCGGGGCTATCGTTCATTACAAGGGTTTGTATTACGCCATCGGTTCTGCGCTCACCGGCTGGCGCGCCAATCCCAATAAATACGCTACCGCCCCGTCGCTGGAAGGCCCCTGGTCGGAATTTAAAGACATTGCCCCACCGGAAAAGAATACCTATGGCGCGCAATCCACCATGCTCATAAAAGTAACGGGCAAGGCTTCCACGACCATCATTTTTATGGGCGATATATGGAAACCCAAAACCCAATGGGAATCGCGCTATTTGTGGATGCCGCTGGAGATAGGAGAGGGCAGGCTATGGCTGCCCGAACCCAAACCCTGGAAACTGGATGTTAAACAAGGAACCTGGGAATACATTAAAGAATAAACGAGGTATTATGCGCAAGTTATTGCTGGGACAGGTTTTCTTTTTATGGTCGTTGTGTTATGCTGCCGCACAATATCCCGGCCAGCATGCCAACCGGGTAACGGTACCGGTAAAAGGCGCTGTTAAAGCATGGAGTTTCGATTTGCAGGATGTAAAGCTGTTTGACAGCCCCTTTAAAGAAAATATGGATCGCGAAGGGCGCTGGCTGCTGTCGCTGGCCAATGACCGCTTGCTGCTTAGCTTCCGGGTAAACGCGGGAATGAGAACGCCTGCCGCCAACAGCAAAACAAAAATGCCGGAGCCGCTGGGCGGCTGGGAAGCGCTCGATATGGAATTGCGGGGCCATAGCATGGGGCATATTTTATCCGGTCTTTCTTTTCAGTACGCTTCTACCGGCAATGCGGCGTTTAAGCAAAAAGCAGACAGCCTGGTTGCCGGTTTGGCAGAAGTGCAGCAGGTGTTGAATGAAGACGGTTATCTCAGTGCATTCCCGCAACAATATATCGATCGCAATATCGCGGGCGGCAATGTATGGGCGCCCTGGTATACGCTGCATAAAATAGCCGCGGGGCTTATAGACAACTATTGGTGCACGGGCAACCGGCAGGCGCTGGAAGTAGTCAGCAACATGGCGCACTGGACCTATAAAAAACTCTCGCCGTTACCGCCCGAAACACTTGCCAGGATGCTGCAGAATGAATTTGGCGGCATGAACGAAGCCTTTTATAACCTGTATTCAATAACCGGCAACCCCCGGCACTTGCAGCTGGCGCAGCTGTTTTATCACCATGCGGTGCTGGACCCCCTGGCGCAGCAGCAGGATAAGCTGAACCGGCTGCATGCCAACACGGTCATCCCTAAAATAACCGGCGAAGAACGCGGGTATGAATTAACGGGCAATGAAACCGATAAAACAATCGCTACGTTTTTCTGGGATGATGTCATTAAAAACCAGACCTATGCCATTGGCAACAACAGCGACAAAGAACATTTTACCGAGCCGGGTAAACTATCCAAGCACATTAGCGGGTACACGGGCGAAACCTGCAATACCTATAATATGCTCAAGGTAACCCGGCATTTGTTTGCCTGGTATGCCGATGCGCGGTATGCCGATTACTACGAGCAGGCCCTGTACAATCATATACTCGGGCAGCAGGACCCTGCATCGGGCATGGTCTGCTATTTTACACCCATGCTGAGCGGGGCGTACAAATTATACAGTACGCCCGATAATTCTTTCTGGTGTTGCGTGGGTAGTGGTTTTGAAAGCCATTCCAAATATGGTGAGGCTATTTATTACCATGACGACAAAGGTATATTTGTCAACCTTTTTATCCCTTCTTCATTAACCTGGAAGGAAAAGGAGGTGACCCTGCGCCAGGAAACCAGCTACCCGCAAACAGGAACAACCCGGCTAACGATAGATACCGCTCCCGCCGGGCTCATGGCATTGTATATACGGTATCCTTCCTGGGCCGTTTCCGGTGCAACGGTATTGGTAAACGGCAGGAAGCAGGCGGTAAAGCAACAGCCGGGCAGCTATATTACCATAGAACGAAACTGGAAAAGCGGCGACAAGGTAGAAATCACCTATCCCATGTCATTGCATCTGGTGCCTGCGCCGGGCGATGCCGCCAAAGCGGCGATTGCCTATGGCCCCGTGGTGCTGGCGGCGCCGGTGGGTACAGAAGGCATGAAGCCGCCTGCCCCCTTTGCCGACCCCGCTGATCCTTACCAGTATTACGACTATGATTATGCTATTCCCAAAAATATTAACGATACGCTGAACACCGGTAACCGGAACCCGGCCAGCTGGCTTAAACCTGCCGGCAGGCCATTGGAGTTTAAAACGTTTAATGCCGGCCGGGGCGAAGACCTGCTGTTAAAGCCTTATTACAGCATTCACCATGAACGTTATATTGTATACTGGGATTTAAAATAAACTACTGTTATGCCTGGAAAGAGACAAGTCTTTTATAGTATCTGCCTGTTGCTGGTAACCGGGTTTACTGCCGCCGCCCAGTCAAAGAAAGCGCATCCCTACCTGTTTTTTACGCCGGGGCATATTGAGCGTTTAAAAGAACGGATGAAAACAGATACCCTGGTGGCGGGCTCATGGAAGGAGATGAAAGAAAAAGCAGACCAGGCCATTGCCGCTGGGCGCGGTGGTACGATAGAGCTTTTCTGTCTTGCTTACCGGGTAACCGGCGATACCAGGTATGCCGAACAGGCAAAAAAGCTGCTGCTGCAACTGGTCAGCAAAGCAGCCTGGGATGTTATGGACGACCGCACGCCCCGCTGGAACTCCGGGCTGGCTACCGCCCGCGGTTGTTTTAGCTCGGCGCTGGCATTTGATTGTATTTACGATTATTTATCGAAGCAGGAGCGGCAGGACATAGCGGCTAAGATGGTAACGCTGGGTATAGCGCCGGCTGTCGGCGACTGGATTTCGGACGATAAACGCATTCATTCGCTCAACTCCATGGGGCATAACTGGTGGAGCGCGGTAGTGCATGAAGCGGGCATTGCCTCACTGGCAGTAATGAACGAAGTGCCGCAGGCAAAAGCCTGGGCGGAAGAGGCGCTGCGTTCCAGTACGGAATGGTTTGGCTTCTCGGGCAGTGTGCTGGAAAATAAACCAATGAGTTTTGACCGAGACGGCGGTTTTTATGAAGGTGTAGGGTATTCCAATTTCGGTATATCCGAATACCTGCTGTTCCGGCTGGCCTGGACCAATACCTTTGGCGCCGTTAACATGCCCTACGATAGCCTGCTGGAAAAAACGATGGACTGGTGGATGCATGCCTGTTATCCTGCCGGCGGTCGCCTGCTGTCGCTGAACTTTGGCGACTCCAACCCATTTGCTAACGCCGACCGGCCCGTGAAACTGATGATAGCCCTGGGCTTTGGAAAAGACCGGTACCGCTGGTACCTGGAAGAAACAGCAAAAGGACAGGTGAATGAAGACCTGAATATTCATACCCCGCTCGGGCTGGTATACGAACCGGAAAAAAAGAAGGCCCCCGCGGTGCCGGATTTGCCGCCATCGGCCATATACAAAGACATGGGCTGGGCCACGCTCCGCTCTTCGTGGAATAAGAATGCCACGCTGCTGGGTGTAAAATCGGGGTTTACCTGGAACCACGCCCATGCCGACGCGGGTTCGTTTGTATTGTATCATAATGGAAAAAACCTGTTGATAGACGGCGGCGATATTTTTTACGGGGCGGATGAATACAGCAATTATTTTGTACGCAGCGAAGCGCACAACGTAATGCTGTTTAACGGCAAGGCGCAGGAACCGCAGGACCAGTATTATGCCGTAAAAAATGTGGGTCATTTGTATAACCTGCTCGACGGCGGCAGCATCAAATATGTGCTGGCAGATGCTACCGGCCCCACGTCGCATTATTTCCTCCGCAATTACCGCAGCTTTTTATGGGTGGGCAACGTGATACTGGTTATTGACGATGTAAAAACCTACGAAGCGGGCAAGTTTGAATTTCTGCTTCATTTTGATAAGGATTCCAAACGCAGGGGCCCCGATTTTGAAATCAGCAACGACAGCGCGGCCATATTGTTCCGTCCTTTGTTCCCGGAAACACTCCCGGTGGGCTACCCGCACGATCTTCCTGAAAAGATGGTAGTGGAAGAACGGCAGGGCATAAAAGATCATGATGCCAAAACCAGGCTCACGTATTATGCCATTTCCCCGCCCGAGGCCAGCCGGCAAACCAAGTTTATCAATGCCATTATTTTGCTGGGCGATAACAACAAGCCGGTAGAAACCTTTACCGGTTCCTCCGGCGCCAGCGGTGCCGCCGCAAGAAGCAACCTGCCGGTTATTGAACGGCTGGAAGGCGTCAATTTTATTGGGGTGCGGATTACACAGGAGGGAAAAACCACCGATGTATATTTTAACCTGCTGGCCGACGGGCGGCTCATGCACCGCAACAGCAACAATGTAATCAATGGCTGGGAAACCGATGCCTATATCATGGCGGTTAGCTACCCCGAAAAGCAGGCCGCCACGCCGGCCAATGCCACGGAGTATTTTATCAGCAACGGCAGCTATTTGCGGAAAGACGATAACATCATCCTTCATTCCTTATCCAAAGTGTTTATGTATGCCAAAACCGGGGACGGCAGGGCAGAAGTGCTGTTGCAGGGCCAGCCGCTGATGCACGTCAGCCTCTTGCTGAAAGACAAACCCTCCCGCCTGCTGTTGAACAACACTCTAATAAAGCCGGTGCTGAAAGAAGACAATAAAACGATGGTACTGGATGTACGCCAGGAATAATAGGGGAAATGAGTAACTGGTTAACAGGGTTGAAGCATTTATATAAATAGATAAAGACAAGTATACCGGATACAACTACTTTGGGGTGGATTGTACACATTATTCCCAAAGTTGCTGTATGAAAAAGATTGCTTTTGCCATTGCCTGGCTCCTGGCGGCCATTACGGTTATTGCACAGGAAAAAGAAACCCCTACGGCCCGTATGGGCGGGGTGTCCCTGCTGTTTCGCCTCGATGAAACAGGTGCGCCCCTGTACGAAGTGTATTTTAACGGGCAGCCGGTTATCAACGCCTCACGCATGGGGTTTCGCATAAAGGACAACCATGCGCTGGATGCGGGCTTTGTTATCATTGGTTCGGAGAAAAAGACCGTTGATGAAACATGGAAACCGGTATGGGGAGAGGTAAGCAGCATCCGCAATCATTACGAGCAGCTGCTGGTACATTTAAAACAGCGGGAGGCGCCCGGGCAGTTGCTGGACATAACGTTCAGGGTATTTGAAGACGGGGTAGGCTTTCGTTATACCTTTCCCCAACAGCCCGGGTTACACTATTTTATCGTTGCCGATGAATTGACCGAATTTTGCCTTACAGGCGATCATAAAGCCTTCTGGATACCGGGCGATTACGATACCAACGAATACCCCTACACCACTTCCGCCATCAGTCAAATCGATAACCGCGAGCTGGTGCGCACGTCAACCGCCATTGCCGTGCGCGATGCTCCCGATGCCTATGCCGTGCAAACCCCGTTGATGCTGAAAACAGCGGCTGGGTTGTACATTAATATTCATGAAGCAGCGCTATCCGGCTACCCCGCCATGCAACTGCATGTAAACACCGGTACGTATAAACTCACTGCCGCCCTGGTACCCGATGCCCTGGGCAATAAAGCCTACCTGCATGCCCCTGCCTCCACACCCTGGCGAACCATTATTGTAAGCGACAAGGCAACCGGTATACTCGCGTCTAAACTTATACTGAACCTCAACGAACCCTGCGCATTAAAAAACACGTCATGGATAAAGCCCATGAAGTTTGCCGGTGTGTGGTGGGAAATGCAAACCGGCAAAAGCGGCTGGAATTATTCGGATTACCCCGACAGTGTTGCTGCCGGCGGACGATTGATTCCCAACGGCCGGCATGGCGCCAATACGGCCAATGTAAAACGTTATATTGATTTTGCCGCCCGCAACGGCATCAAAGGATTGCTGGTGGAAGGGTGGAACGTGGGCTGGGAAGACTGGTTTGGCAACTGGAAAGAAAACGTATTTGATTTTGTAACGCCCTATCCCGATTTTGATGTGCCCGAAATCAGCCGTTATGCCGCTTCCAAAGGCGTTAAGATGATCATGCACAATGAAACTTCCGGTTCGGCCACCAATTACGAGCGGCAGATGGATACCGCTTTTCGGTTTATGAAAAAATACGGGTATGGTTCCGTGAAAACCGGCTATGTAGGAAAGATCATTCCGCGCGGCGAGCACCACGACGGGCAATGGATGATTAGCCATTATACCCGCTCGGTGCAAAAAGCAGCGGCTTACCGGGTAATGATAGACATACATGAGCCGGCAAGGCCCACGGGTATGCAGCGCACCTGGCCCAACTGGCTGGCCTGCGAAGCAGGGCGGGGCAATGAATACAATGCATTCAGCGATGGCAATGCGCCGGAGCATGAAACCATCCTGCCGTTTACGCGGCTCATGGGCGGACCTATGGATTATACGCCCGGCATCTTCCGCTTAAAGGGCTATGCCGCTTCGGCCCCCCGCCGGCAGGTGCATACCACGCTGGCCAAGCAGCTGGCATTGTATGTTACCCTGTACAGCCCCCTGCAAATGGCCGCCGACCTCCCGGAAAATTATGAAGCCCATCCCGATGCCTTTCAATTTATAAAAGACGTGGCGGTAGACTGGGATGATACCAAAATACTCGAAGCCGAGCCCGGCGATTATATTACCATTGCCCGCCGGGAAAAAGGAAAAGCCAACTGGTTTGTCGGCGCTATTACCGATGAAAATAGTCGCACGGCTACGCTGGATCTATCCTTTCTTGACAAAGAAAAAAAATATACCGCCATTGTCTACAAAGATGCGGCCGATGCGCATTGGCAAACCAACCCCGAAGCGTATACCATTAAACGGGTTACGGTAAGCAATACCACGGTGCTCCATATCCTGCTGGCCCCCGGCGGCGGTGCGGCGGTGAGCATTATGCCGCTTGCGTCAGAAAAAAAATAGGCTAAGAGCTCAAAGGAGGAAGAAGGGAAACAGAGAAATGAAAAACAGAGAAACAGAGAAATGAAAAAGTAGGGGGGCCGCTGTTGGAATTCGGGCAGTGATTACAAAGCATTTTACATTTGCCCCCCTTTTTCATTTCTCTGTTTTTCATTTCTCTGTTTCCCTTTGACTTCTTGGCCTACCTTTGTAGCATGGATGCACGCGAATACTATCGCAGTCATGAAAAACTGCCTTTTATCGGGCCCGCGGGCCAGCAGCAATTGCAAGCGGCAAAAGTGCTGGTGGTGGGAGCGGGCGGCCTGGGCTGTCCCTGTCTTATCTACCTGGCCGGCAGCGGCGTTGGGGTTATCGGTATCGTTGATTTTGATACAGTAGCCGTTTCCAATTTGCACCGGCAGGTATTGTATACTATAAACGATACCGGGCGGCCCAAGGCGCAGGCAGCGGCAGAAAAGCTGGCGGCCTATAACTCGTTTATTGAACTGCGTCCTTACGGCGTTATGCTGGATGAAAACAATGTGCTGGCGCTGGTAGCGGAGTATCAACTGGTGGTGGACTGCACTGATAATTTCCAGGTGCGCTATCTTATCAACGATGCCTGCGTGGTATTGAATAAGCCGCTGGTATACGGCGCCATTCACCGGGAAGAAGGGCATGTTACCGTATTTAACTACCGGCAGTCGGCCACGCTGCGCTGTTTATTCCCCGAATCCGATCAAAACAACAGCATACAAAGCTGCGCCGATATTGGCGCGTATAATATTACCACCGGTATAACCGGTACGCTCATGGCCAATGAAGCGATAAAAATTATACTGGGGCAGGAGGCTATACTGGCCGGCAAACTGTATTATTTTGACGCCCTTTCCGGCAAAAGCAGCCGGCTTTCCTACCAGCCGCTGGAAGGCAGCCGGGAAAAAAGCAGTGTACGCTTTGAACAGGAGACAGCATCCATCGAGCTATCGCCGGCAGCCCTGCAGCAAAAGATAGCAGGCAATGAACCCTTCCTGCTGATCGATGTAAGAGAGGCTTCCGAACGCGCGATGTTCAATATCGGCGGGCAGCATATTCCGCTGGAGGAATTTATGCAACACTCGTTTTCAGATGTCAATCCTGCCGAGACCATCATCATTTACTGTGAGCGTGGCGGGCGCAGCTGGCAGTCGGCCAGCTGGCTTCGCTCAAAAGGCTTTGCCCATGCGTATAGTTTGCAGGGAGGCATGCGGTTATGGCAGCAGGGAAACAGGGGAACAGAGAAATAAAAAACAGAGAAATGAGAAAATAGGGGCCCGCTGCTGAAATTCGGGCAGCGATTATAACGCATTTCGGGTTTGCCTGCTTTCTCATTTCTCTGTTTTTTATTTCTCTGTTTCTTTAACTTAGCGTAATGCTTACAATAAGTGAATTATTCATTTACCCGGTCAAATCGCTGGGCGGTATTGCCGTCAACCGCGCCGTGCTCACAGACCGGGGGTTTGAATACGACCGCCGCTGGATGCTGGTGGATGGCAACAACCGCTTTATGTCCCAGCGTGAGCATCCTGCCATGGCCCTGTTACAGGTGCAATTGTCGGCTACCGGGCTTCGTATTTATCATAAAGCGTATTCAGGCCAGTCGGTAGATATCCCGTTAACGCCGCCTGCGGGACAACGGGTTGCGGCGCAGGTATGGGATGATGTTTGCGAGGTGCAGTATGTAAGCAATTGTGCGGATACATGGCTGTCGGCCATGCTGTCGTTTCCCTGCAGGCTGGTATACATGCCGGGCAGCACCCGGCGCAGGGTGGATGAACGCTATGCCGCAAACGGGGAGATAACCAGCCTTTCAGACGGTTACCCGGTACTGATCATCGGGCAGGCTTCGCTGGACGATTTAAACCAGCGCATGGCGCTGTCCCTGCCCATGAACCGGTTTCGCCCCAATATAGTATTCAGCGGCGGCCCGGCGTATGAAGAAGATACGATGGCGCATTTTACGGTAAACGGTATTTCTTTTTACGCCGTAAAACCCTGCGCCCGTTGTGTAATGACCACCATCAGCCAGGAAACGGCTGCCACCTCAAAAGAACCGCTGAAAACACTGGCGGGCTATCGCAACAGGGACAATAAGATTTATTTCGGCCAAAACGTATTATACGAGAGTGGGGGCGCCCTGCATATTGGAGATCAGATTAATGTAAAGGAAAGGAAGGCTTCAATTCAATTTTAGAGGCGCCTTCTTTCCCCAAAACCTCTTTTTCTCTTTCTCCTCTGTGCGCCCAAAAAGCATTTGCCATACCAGCAACCCCTGCAATAAAAGGTATTCCCCCAAAAAGCCTCCTTCCCCTCCTTCTCCTCTTTTTTCTCCTTTGAACTCTTAGGCTTAACTTTACCCTGCAAACCAACAGCCAATGACAGTACAGGTATATGCGGCGCTGAAAGATTATTTCGAACAGGAATTTGAAATAACAGAACCCGTGAGTACAGTGGAAGAGTTGCGCGCATTGCTGCTGCAACGCAATCCTGGTGCGGGGTCTATTATGCCGGTATGCCGCTTTGCCGTCAATGATACATTTGTTGACAACCGTTTTCAATTACATGCCAATGACATCCTCCACATCATACCCCCCAGCAGCGGGGGATAACCGCCGCTGGCTTTCGGCCACGCCGATCAATATGGCGGCTATGCTGGCGGGAGCGCATCACCCGGCGGCAGGCGCCGTGGTATTGTTTAGCGGCGAAACCCGCGATAACAGCCACGGGCGGCAGGTAGCTTACCTCGAATACGAAGCCCATGAAAGCATGGCCGGCAAAATGATTGCCGCCATACTGGACGAAGCAACGCTAAAGTGGGGACTGAAAACAGCCCTTGCCTGCCATCGTACCGGCAGGGTGGCCATTGGCGAAACCGCCGTAGTGGTTATAACAGCAGCGGCGCACCGCCGCGAAGCCTATGCTGCCAACCGTTATATTATTGACCGTATAAAACACGAAGCGCCCATCTGGAAGCGCGAATATTTTACCGACGGAAGCAGTGAATGGGGCGGCAACTGCGATTGCCAGAAAATTACCGGCGATGCCAACCGGCATATTTATGAAACTGATACCAATTAATGGAAACCAGGCCTACCATAACCATTGAATATTGTCCCAAATGCGGATGGATGCTCCGGGCCGCCTATATGGCGCAGGAATTGCTGACCACGTTTACGGGGCATTTGCACGGCGTGCTGCTCCGACCCTCGGCGGTGGAGGGGCGTTATACGATATTTATTGACGGGCAAAAGCTGTTTGACCGCAAGGATGCCGGTCATTTCCCTGAAATAAAAGAATTGAAACAGCTGGTGCGTGATAGCATAGCACCGGGAATGCCGCTGGGCCATTCCGATAAAAAACAGGTATAACAAGGGCTGCCGCTTTATCAAGATAACTTAGGAAGGTCGATTTAGCAAAACTGCTTACCGTCAGTAAGCAGTCTTTAGGGATTCTCATGTGACGTCCTGTTGTACTGGTAAACATGGACAAAACCCTTGCCCGGGGCTGCCGGGGGTAGGTTTATGTGTATAAATATAAGGATATATGCGTAGATAGTGTTACCCCAACACTTTAATTTTTTTAGTATTTTTTTAATATTACCTATTGATACTACGGTAAACCCTTAGTATATTTGCGAAAGTTCTTACAAATACTTATCAAGAAAGGCTGAGGGAAAACGGGCCCTTTGAAGCCTTGACAACCCTCCCATGATCTGCGTAAGCGGGCCAGGGGGAGAAGGTGCCAACTCCTTCCATACGGATTGTGTGGAGAGATAAGTCAGTGTTCAGTTTGAAAACGAATGCTCCCCCCGGGAGCCCTGGTATACTTCAAGCTCACCTGATTTTATCGGGTGGGCTTTTTTGTTTACCCATACGGTATTTGTACGACCAATTATCAACCTTGTCAACGGAATGTCTTAATATATGAATGCTGCCAATTACCAGATACGGTTACACTACCGGGTACTTCCAGGCCAACTGCAATCGGCCGGCAGCCTCTTTCAGAACCACCAACCAACACGCACAAACACATTGTTGAACGGCATACCGGCAAAACACTACCGTGTACCGCGCATTACCGCCAACGGCAGCTTTAATAAGTTGCCCAAACTCAGTTTTCTCATGTGACATTGTTTTGTCGCAATCAAGGGGTTGTTTCTACTTCCCCTTCTTTTTTTTATGAGGTCTGGGGCCAGGAGTCCGAAGCCTGGGGTCAGAAGTCCGATAGCGAAGCAAACGCTCCGACTTCCGACTTCTGACCCCAGGCTTCGGACCTCCGGCTTCCGATTTCTCTTCCGACATCCAATTTAAAAAACCAAATAACCTTATACAAATGCAACCTGAATGGGAAAGGCTCCTTATTGAATTGCAGGCTGCTTTGCAGGATTGCCTGCGGCTGCCGCCGGACGACCCCCTGAAGATCATTGAATGTTGCTTTATAAAAAGCGACCAGTACTGGATGAAGGTAAAAAACGAGGTTGGTAATTACGTTTTTCCCTCACCGGAAGCGGAAATTCATTTCTTCAAACACCTGAAACCGGCCTTTACATCGGAGGTGGAATATTACAACCTGCTTTATCATGTAGAAATCTTTAAACCCGTTTCTGCAGAAGACCTCCGCTCATTCTGGCTGCGGGAGCAGCAGCGGCTGGATGATTTTATCCGGGAGCATGAAGCGTTTTACCGGTACTATAAAGAAGGCCGCACCAGTAAAGACGGGCAATATTTTATACGCGCCAACAACCAGCCCGTGCGGCTTTCGGAGGCAAAGATTTACGACCGGGATACCAATGCCACTACCGGCTACGATCACCTTATTACATCTATCCTGGCCCTGGAAAAGTTTAATGCTTACGTAAAAGAAAAACTGGAAGCCCTGTAGCCTATTTATCCAGTTTGAACATGCCGTTTTTGATGGCATAGATAACAATGCCTGCCGTACTTTTTACATCCATCTTTTCCAGTATCTTAACCCGGTAGCCTTCCACGGTGCGGGCGCTCAGGAACAGCAGTTCCCCGATTTCCTTATTGGTATGCTCCTTGCAGATGAGCCGGATGATTTCTATTTCCTTGTCGGAAAACACCGGGCGTTCGGTGGTATTGTACGGGTTGAATTTGCTTTGCCCAATCATACGCGCCAGTTTTACCGAAGTGCTCCGGCAATAATAGGGCACGTCTTTAAATACCGATTTGATGGCTTCGATGATTTCAGTCTTATCGGCGTTTTTCAGTAAATACCCCTTGGCCCCCGATTCCAGCATTTCAATAATCAGGTTGTCCTGGTCAAACATAGAAAGGGCGATAATATTAATGGAGGGGTATTGCTGCCGCAATTGCCGCGTAGCATCTATGCCATCCATCACGGGCATTACAATATCGGTAAGAATAATATCGGGTTTTGCGTACTGCATCAGCGCCACTAATTCCCTGCCGTTGGAAGCTTCGCCAATCACTTCTATATCCGGTTGCTTTCGCAGCATAATTTTGAGCCCATCGCGGTAAATCTCATGATCGTCTGCAATGACCAGTTTTATCGGAATGCTTAATTTCATACGATAGTTATAGTGGAATTTCAATCCGGTATTTCGTTCCTTCTCCCGGCTGGGTGTCTACGTAAAGATCGCCTTTAAGCATTTCCACCCGGCTTGCAATATTCTTTAAACCAAGCCCCCTGCCGGCTTTGTTGATGGCGTGGTATTCAAACCCGCTGCCATTATCGGCTATATCTACCCGCAGGTGGTTGTTTTCGTTTCTAATCAGCACATCCAGGTTCGAGGCGTTGGAATGCTTCAGCGCATTATGGATTATTTCAAGAATAATCCGATACAGGTGAATTTCCCGGTCGCCTTTCAGCGCAATCTCTCCCGTGCTGGTAAACTGGATATCAAACGGGTGCCCCAGCGTGAGGTTATCTATAAACTCCTGCAAGGCTATTACCAGGCCCTTTCTTGCCAGGGCCTGCGGCATGAGATTATTGGAAATTTCCCGTATCCTGCCCAGGATATTGTCGATATACATACTTGAACGTTCAATTAGCTCCTGGTCTTCCTCATCGGGCACTTCCACGCTGTTTATCTGCAGTTTTACCGCGGAAAGCAACGGGCCCAGGTCGTCATGCAAATCGGTGGCTATCCGCCGCCGTTCCTTTTCAAGCGTAGTAATTTCGGCCTGGATTTTTTCTTTATGTAATATAAGATTTTTCCGCTGTTGGCGAATGATATTAAAGACAAAATAAACCAGGATGATTCCAAGAACACCCGCGGCAATCAATATAGTTGTGTAAATTTTTGCTTCGATGGTATGCATAAGGCTGCTAACGCATAAATCAAAGTAACAAAAAGGTTTACAAAGTCAAGAATAAGAAATACCTTATTTTGGAAAGGGTCATTTCTTTTTAGGGGAATGAGCAGGTAGAACACTTCCAGGAAGGCGGTATAGCTGTAAAGAACGCAGATACCTGCACAAATAAGAAAGCGGGCGTTGAGCAGCAGGTTTCCCCGCTCGCTTATAATCATTTTATTGAGGTAGTTGATGGCCAGGAATACCAGTACAAACGAGTAGCAAATGCGAAAAAGCGAATTGGAGGTGATGATACGATGCCATATAAAATTGTCGTAGAGCCAGGTCAGCAGCAGGGCCCCGCACAATGCAGGCAGGTGCCATGCTTTTTCTCTCAGCGACCCCCACATGTAAAACAACCATACAAACAAAAGCGCTTCTGCCAGCACGTACACGTTGCCATTTATATTGCTGTTATACCTGGAGCTGATTAATATACTGCTAAGCACTTCATTGGTCAGGGCCAGCCATATCATGTAAACAAAGGGTTGATACGCTGCAGGTATTGCTTTAAAGCGTATCAACCCGATGATACCGGCGATTATAATGCTATATCCCGATATTAATGAAAATAAAAACATAGCGGTTCTTCATTTTAATTAAGGTCCGTTGAGATCAGAGGGCGGCGGGCAGGTTGGCGGACAACGTATGGCGTTTTCCAGTATATCGTCGTCCCCGTCGTCATTGGCCGTTACGGTGCGGGTGGCCGAAACAGTGGTGGCAGGAGGCAGTATATCGGCCCCCTGGGCATCCACTCCCACCAGTATAGCATGCACCAGCAGGTTTTCGTCCATACCATAATAGATGCGAATGCCTACGGCGTTTGGGTTACTGGTCAAAGCTACTATTCCATCCTTGTTAAACGTTTCGCAGAGGGCCAGTATTTCCGGGGCGTACTGGGGCTGCAGGATAAGGGTTTTGTTTTCACGGTAGCGACGGGTCATGGCCGCAGCATCGGTAAGAGGGATCGATTGCTGCAGGCCGGGCAGATTGCTGAAATCTGAACTCATGGCTAAACGGTTTAAAGGTTATAGACGCGGTGATTTTTACAAGTGAAAGTTGGCAAAAATGAATGGTGAAAACGTACGTAGAACTACGTAAAATAATGCGTAGTTGTAGTAACGATTTCAAATAACAAACAAAATAAGCACATGTGCCGTACGGTGAAATGGGCTATAGAAAAGGGTTACAGCCCAAAGCTGCTGATTGGTACGGTGCCTGTTTGCTGCAGGCTGGTTGCTTAATTCTTAATTCTGATCAATCATATTTTCATTACTATATGATCTTCCTGGTTCACGCAGCAGTACAACTGTAGTAGTAAAGAGAATAGTAAATCAGTATAAATACTTATTTTTTGTAATTGCCGGTAGAATGCTTAGGCCTGTTGGTTTGTTTTTATACATTAGATCCACCCGTCTCTTCTTCCTTGCTGTGGTATGCCGGTTTGCCCATTTTAACTTAACCCGATACCATGAAACGCTTTAAAATCCAATGTTTAAAAGCGCAGCTCTGTGCGCTTGTCTTTTCCTCTTCCCATATAACCGTTTACAGCCAGTGCGTGGCCTTTGGCCCCAATGATTTTTCTTCCTTCTCCAACAACACTTCTATTGGAACGCTGGCATGGTCCAATACTTCCAATGCACAGTTGGCAGACAACAATTATGCGAACGCAGGGCAATTGCTCGGTTTGTTTTCCACCATTAATACCAATTACCTGGTTGCCCAGGGTCCTGGTTATGCGGTGCCGTCGTTTGCCACCGTTTGTGGTATTTCGGTAGATATCGAAGAATCGGCCACCGGTCTTACCCTGGGAGCATCGGCAAAAGACTTATCGGTAAAGATTGTTCAAAACAATACCATCAGCGGTACGGAACATGCTTTGGCAGTGGGCTGGACGGGAGCCAGTAGCTATGCCACTTATGGCAGCCCCACGGATTTGTGGGGACTGAGCTGGCTGCCTGCCGATATCAATTCCGCCGGTTTTGGCGTAGCCATCGCCACCCATCTTTCTACCGGGGCCGCCTCCCTGTTTTTAACCGCCCGCGTAGACCATATACGGGTAACGGTATACTATGACAGCTCTTCCATACTATCCAGCAGCTTCCGCGATTTTGAAGCGGTAAAAATGCCCCGCAAGGTAAACCTGCAGTGGACGGCAGCTGCAACCGGTGCCAGTCATTTTATTGTGCAGAAATCAGCCGACAGCCACAGCTGGGAGCAATTCGATTCCATTCCCGTGATAGGAGGCCCTTCCTGGATTTACCATTCGGCCGACGGACACCCCGGTCCGCAGAATTATTACCGGATCCGGGAGGTAGATATAAACGGGCAGCAAAAAGGGTCCGGTATCCTATCTGTTCTCTATCCCGGTATACAGCAGCAGGCCATCACCATATCACCCAATCCCGCGCACGGGATGGCAAGGGTATGGTCATTGGATAAAGCAGCCATTATCAGGAGCATTAAAGTAATGGACCTCTGTGGCAGGCCGGTGCAGGCGCCCTGCACGGAGAATACGGGCGGCGTTTTTGAGCTGAACACCTCCAATTTACCCCCTGGAATCTATCTGCTTAAAATGGCTACGCAAAACGGGGCGGTAAGCTCCAGGCTGGTGGTACGCTAAAGGGTTACTGGCGCTTACCCCTGGTTTAACTATGCACCCGGCCAGGAAGGGACAAGGAGCGCTATAGAAGGAATATACCGTGACAATTAAACCGGGAGACAGGAGAGGGCCATATTTTTATTAATTTTATGTATCGAATGGCCAAAAGCACCGGTATTGTATGACCCTTTATTGCATAATGAGCAGGCAGTGCTGCAGCAGGTAGCAGCAGGCGATGAAAGGGCCTTCCGCCTGCTTTTTGGCGCTTACCACCAGTTGCTGGCCACGCATGTATACCGCCTTACCGAATCGGCGGTGCTGGCAGAAGAAATTGTGCAGGATGTATTCCTCAAAATATGGATGAGCCGCGAAGCCCTGGCGGAAATACAGCATTTCAGGGCCTACCTGTTTGTAGTTTCAAAAAACCAGGCGCTCAACGCCCTGCGCAAAATAGCCCGTGAGCGGGCGCGGCAGCTGGCCTGGCAAAAAGAGCAGCAGGAAACCGGTGTAACCGAAAGCCCTGAAGCCATCTACTACAGCCTTATCGATACCGCTATCAGCCGCCTGCCCCCGCAACAGCAAAAAGTTTACCTGCTCAGCCGCCACGAGCGGCTCCGGTACCGCGAAATTGCGGAGCGTATGGACTTATCGCAGGAAACCGTAAAAAAATACCTGCAGCTGGCCATTGCTTCCATCAGCGATTACGTGCGCGATAATATTGATCTTTTCCTGCTGCTGGGCGCCCTTACCACACTCCGCTAAAAAAAACGTTTACCACACTACCCCCTTTTTTACCCGGCCTGGTGTCTTTTATGAACAAGGCGTTAGCTGCCTGTTATCTTATGATGATTTAATCCACAAACACGATGCGCATGCCTGCTACCAACATGAACGAATTATTTCAACGCTATTACAACAAAGCAGCCACGCCGGCCGAAACAGATGCGCTGATGCGCTGGATGGCCGATCCCGCCAATGAGCAGGAGCTTGCCGGTATGCTGCGTGCCGGCTGGGAAGGACTGGAGCAGGCCGACGCGGTACTGGAACCGGCAACAAGCGAAGCAGTACTTACAAGTATACTGCCCGGCGATGCACAGGATGCACGGCAGGCAGCGGTTTACCGTCTCTGGCCGCGGGTGGCTGCTGCTGTTATACTATTACTGTTATGCGGCGGAGCTTACCTGCTGCTGACTAAAAACCGGGGCCATGAAATAGCCGCCGGCCCTGCAAAGCCGTTGCCTGCAACCGATGTACCCCCCGGTAGCAACAAAGCGGTGCTTACGCTGGCCAATGGCAGCACCATCGTGCTGGACAATGCCGGCAAAGGACTGCTGGCGCAGCAGGGCGCTACGGCGGTGAATAAAACAGCCGAGGGCCAGCTGGCGTACAATACAGCAACCGCGGGCAACGAGGCGGTAGGATATAATGTCGTGTCAACTCCCCGCGGCGGCGAATACCAGGTGGTATTGCCCGACGGGAGCAGGGTATGGCTCAATGCAGCTTCCTCGCTGCGGTTCCCGACGGCATTTAGCGGCACGGAGCGTAGCGTGGAGCTGACAGGGGAAGCCTATTTTGAAATTGCCAGAAACAGGGAAAAACCATTTTATGTAAAGCTGCACAATATGCAGGTGCAGGTATTGGGCACCCATTTCAATGTAATGGGGTATGACGATGAAGGCGCCATTAAAACCAGTTTGCTGGAAGGTAGTGTAAAAGTATCCCAGGCCGACAGCCAGGTGGTATTACAGCCCTCGCAGCAGGCCAGTCTTGACAAAGAGCACGGGCAACTTGCGGTAGACAAAAATGCCGGCATAGAAAAAGCCGTGGCCTGGAAGGATGGGCTCTTCATTTTTGAAAACGATGATATTAAAACCATCATGCGCCAGCTCTCCCGCTGGTACGATGTAAAAGTGGAATATACCGGTGCGGGCGACGAACATTACTATACCGGGCAGATATACCGGCAGGTGCCCATATCGCAGGTGCTGCACATGTTGCAGCTGGTGGGGGGCGTATCCTTCAGCATCGCGGGAAATACGATTACCGTAAAGCAGCATTAATCAGCAATACCCGGCCATTAATTATTAAGCCTTCTCTTTTGCTTGCCTATTTTCAAGCAGTTGTATACCTGGAAAAACCGGGAACGCGGCAACGTCCCCGGCAGAAAGTAAGGTAAAACAACTCACAAATACAGGACTGCTCATTGTTAAACCAAACCAAAACAAAGCTATGCAAATTGCAAGGAACTGCAAGGCGGCATTCGTACTGCGCCCGCCTGCACAAATGGTAAAGGCTATGAAACTAACTGCTGTAATGCTATTGGCCTTCCTGGTACAGGTATCGGCCAGGGGTTATGCTCAAAAGGTCACGTTGGATCTGCAAAACGTATCACCCGACAAAGTCTTTAAAGAGATCAGGCGGCAAACAGGCCTTCTCTTTCTCTACAACAACAATGAACTGAAGAAACTGGGCACGGTCAGCGTAAAGGTGAAAGACGCCGGTATCGAAGAGGCGCTTAACCAATGTTTTTCTTCGACCAAACTGACCTACCAGCTGCTGGATGGCACCATTGTCATTAAGCCCCGGCCGGTAGTGCAGGATCTTGTCGCCCGGGTATACAACCCTGGGTTGATGGATATCGGCGGGGTAGTAACCGACGAAGCCGGCAATCCCCTGAACGGCGCTTCGGTAAGAATAAAAGGCAGCAACCTGGGATCGATGACCGACAACGGTGGTCATTTTTCTATCAGGCACCCGCTTGAAAAAACCATATTGGTGGTATCGTTTATCGGGTATGAAACACAGGAAATAGTGTATATGCCCAATACACCCCTGCGCATCAGGCTGAAAGCTTCTACTAACCCGCTGGATGCGCTCGTGGTCATTGGGTATGGCACGACCAGCCGGCGCATGAATACCGGTTCGGTGAGTTCGGTTACGGCAGCAGATATCGACAAGCAGCCGGTCACCAATCCCCTGACCGCTTTGCAGGGCCGTATTGCCGGTATGCAGATCACGCAGGACAATGGTTTGCCGGGGGGCGCGGTGCGGGTAAATATCCGCGGAGCCGGAACGGGTATTTCTTCGGCAGGCTTTATCCCACTGTATGTGATCGATGGGGTGCCCTTCACCCTGTTCAATGGCGGCCAGCCTGCCACGGACAACCTGAATGCATGGGGCACCAGCGGCGCCAATGGCGGCCTGAGCCCTTTCGCCATGATCAATCCCGACGATATAGAGCGTATCGATATATTGAAAGACGCAGATGCCACGGCTATCTACGGTTCCCGCGGGGCCAATGGCGTAGTGTTGATCACGACCAGGAAAGGTTCGCATAAGGGTACTTCGGTGGGTGTGAAGCTGAACCAGGGTGCCGGCAAAGTGGCCCATTTCATCGATATGATGAATACGCAGCAATACCTCGCGATGCGCAAAGAAGCGTTTGCCAATGCAGGTGTTCCAGCTACCGGTCTTGACCTGGCCACCTGGGATCAAAATGCCTATACCGACTGGCAGCGTTATGCTATCGGCGGTACGGCGCATACAACGAATGCATCGGCTTCTCTTTCTGCGGGCGATGCGCAGAACACTTTTTTATTGAGTTCCACCTATCGCAGGGAGGGCACAGTGTATCCCGGCAATTATGACAACAATTCATTTTCCAGCCGGGTAAATGCGGGGCACAGCAGCGCAGACAAAAAATTTAATGTGAATGTGTCGGTCAATTACGCCTACATGCGCAATAACCTGCCAACAGTTGATTTGGCCGGCCTGTATAGCCTGGCGCCCAATTACCCGTTGTACAATGCCAATGGAACGGTGAACTGGACTTCTACCAGCCCGCTTTCGTATTTTAAGAAAGACTACAAAGGCACGACCACCAATTTTATTTCGAATATCGATCTGAGCTATAAGCTATTGCCGGACCTGGTGCTGAAAGCCAGCCTGGGGTACACCACCACGCGATTGCAGCAAACGGCCACCAACCCGGCCAGTTCGCAGAACCCTGCCGGGACCACTACCAGCAGGCTAACGTATACCGACAATAGCAATGACAATTATATCATAGAGCCCCAGGTGGTCTATAACAAGGCTATCGGGCAGGGCAGGTTCAATGCCGTGGCGGGTACTACTTTCCAGCAGAATAAATCAACCGGCGTGTATTTAAACGCGGTAGGCTATACCAACGAGGCGCTGATCAATTCGCTGGTGGCAGCCAGCAGCATCACGGCTTCGTACAACAATTATTCGGTCTACAAATACAACGCCTTTTTCGGCCGTCTTAATTATAGCTGGGCGGATAAATACATTGTCGATGCCACTGCCCGCCGCGATGGCTCTTCACGCTTCGGTCCCGGCCACCGCTTTGGCAATTTTGGCGCTGCGGGTGCTGCATGGATATTTACGAAAGAACGGTTTACCAATACCTGGCGTTTCCTGAGCTATGGCAAGCTGCGCGGTAGCTATGGCCTGACGGGCAATGACCAGATACCGGATTACCTGTACAATACGCTTTATTCCGCTACATCCGGCAGCTATGCCTACCAGGGCAATACCACGTATTATCTTTCCGGGATCGCCAATCCCGATCTGCAATGGGAGACGACCAAAAAACTGGACCTGGCAGTGGAACTGGGCTTTTTGCACGACCGCATCCTGCTGAAAGCAGATTATTACCGCAACCGCTCTTCCAACCAATTGCGCTTTGTGACCATTGCCGGCCAGGCCGGTACGACCGGTTACTATGCCAATTTTCCCGCAGTGGTGCAAAACAAGGGATGGGAGTTTGAATTGAATACCACCAATATCAATGGACAGCATTTCAAATGGACTACGTCCGTCAATCTGACCATCAACCGCAATAAGCTGCTGTCCTTCCCCGGGCTGGCTACTTCCGGTTATGCCAGCACCTATATAGTGGGGCAACCAACGGATATCCGTTTCATGTATCATTATACAGGACTGGATGCCAGCGGCGCACCCACTTTCCAGGACCAGGATAAGGATGGCAGCATCACCTATGCCAACGATCGCGTGCCGGTTGCCTATGGCAATCCTTTTTACGGCGGTCTTATCAATTCAATCTCCTATAAGGGATTCCAGCTGGATATTGCCCTGCAATACAACCACCGGAATGGTTATATAGACAATGCGCTGGCGTCTAACCCCCTCGGCTACACTTATCAAAACGAGCCGGTGACGGCATTGAACAGGTGGCAGAAAACAGGTGATGTGGCAAAACTGCCGGCAGCTACGGTTAATTTCCCCGCTTCTTATTCCAATTTAATTTACACGTCTGATTATAACTGGGGCGATGCGTCCTACTGGAAACTTAAAAATGTGTCGGTAAGCTATACGCTTCCCAAGGAATGGATTCGTAAAGCAAAGATGTCGAATGCTTTGATCTATGTAGAAGGGCAGAATCTTTATACCTGGGCCAAACAAAAGAATACCTATGACCCCGAGACAACGGTGCCTGGCACCGGTACAGGTTTAGGCACGGGGCAGTATTTCGCCCTACCGCAATTGCGCACCATCGTGGTGGGCATTAGCTGCAACTTTTAAAGGAATTTGATTTTACTACTTACCAATTAAAAGTAAAAAAAGATGAAACTGAACGATATAAAATGGGCTTTTGTACTGGCGCTGGCGCCGGCCCTGTTTTCCTGCGGGAAATACGTGGAAATCCCGGTGGCGCCCAACCAATTGTCCACTACGGCCGCCTTTACATCGGATGCATCCGCTACCAGCGCTGCCCTGTCGATGTATTCTTATTATTTCACGACGAACAGTATCGGCTATTTTGATCTCTGCGGCAGCCTGGCGGCGGATGATATTCAATATACCGGCACCACCACGGCAGTCACCGAATTTGCCAATTCGCAGGTCACCACCGCAAATGGCAACCTGGTGAATTATCTCTGGTCTTATCCCTACAGCGTTGTGCGCGAGGCCAACCAGGTGATCATCGGGGTTAATAATTCTGCAGGCATTACTGCTGCCACCAAAAGCCAGCTGATCGGGGAAGCCAAATTTTTCAGGGCGCTTTATTTCATGAACATGGTCAATTATTTCGGGCCTGTTCCGCTTACCCTGGACGATGTTGAGCTGAACAATGCCCTTTTGCCAAGAACGGATACGGGTACCGTATATGCACAGATCATTGCCGATTTGAAAGATGCAGAGGCATTGTTGCCGGGCGCTTATGTATCGACACTGCGGGCACGCGCCAATAAATATGCGGCGGCGGCCCTGCTGGCAAGGGCTTACCTGTATAAGAAGGATTATGTGAATGCAGAGGCTGAAGCCACAAAGGTGATCGGGGCAACCGATGTCAGCTATTCACTTCCGCCGGACAGTCTTGCTTTTGTGAATACCAGCCCGGAGGTCATATTGCAATTCGCTACGCTCTTTGGCTATTCACAGTTTGGCACCTACTACCGTACCAGCTCCGCCACCGTGGCGCCCTTGTATACGCTGAACCCCGTTATTGCCAATGCCTTTGAGACAGGCGATACCCGCAAAAGGGATTGGGTGGATTCGGTTACCGTGAACACGACCAAATACTATAAAATAAGAAAGTACAAGCTGGTTACTGCTACCGCGGGAAATGAATATGATGTTATACTGCGGCTGGCCGAACAGTATTTGATCCGTGCGGAAGCAAGGGCGCAGCAAAACAATATCGGCGGCGCGCAGGCCGATATCAATATCATCCGTGCGCGTGCAGGTCTTGGCAATACGGCCGCGGCGACCACAACCGCATTGCTGGCGGCAGTGGCGCAGGAAAGAAAGGTAGAGTT
>JACXTT010001890.1_pt1 | contig 34180 bp, 25 predicted proteins | sample 9270951 | NCBI WGS metagenome assembly JACXTT01 (sample SAMN15532306, study PRJNA645909) | rock metagenome | isolation source: weathered quartz diorite | place: Puerto Rico | collected 2017-06-21 | reverse complement strand
TCTTTCCGATCGAGAGCTACGACAAGACTCTCAGCCTCGATTACATCAAGTACGAACTTGGTAAGCCGCGCTACGGCCCCGACGAATGCCGCCAGCTTCGCCTCACCTACGGGCGTCCCTTCAAGGTCTGGTTGCGCCTCAACAAGGAGCAACCCGTCGAGGAGGAAGTCTACCTCGGCGACATGCCGATCATGATCGGTGGCGGCGAGTTCATCATCAACGGTGCCGAGCGCGTTGTCGTCAGCCAGCTGCACCGCTCGCCCGGCGTCGATTACGTCATCGAATCGGAAGGGGCCGATCGCAAGCTCCACAGCTGCCGCATCATTCCCGAGCGCGGCAGCTGGATCGAAGTGAATGTCACCAAAAAAGAAACGCTCGGCGTCCGCATCGACCAGTCGGGCAAATTCTCGGCGATGACGCTCTTGCGCGCCATGGACCCAGAGTACTCGACCGACGACGCCATCATCAAGGCGTTTCTGGAGACCAAGGAATACAAGGTGACGGAAGCCAACCGCGCTGCCCTGGAAGGCAATCACGCCGTCGGCGACGTCATTGATCCGGAGACCGGCGAAATCTATGTCAACAGCGGCGACGTCATCACCAAGGAACATCTCGACAAGGTCTACGCCTGCACCCTCAAGACCATCACCGTGCTCCTGTCCAAGGACGAGCAAGGCAAGCAAGTTGATGTCCTGATTCTGAACTCGCTTAAGGAGGATCCCAACACCAAGACCCACGAGGAAGCGCTCCTCAAGATCTACCAACGGCTCCGCCCCGGCAACCCGCCCCAGCTGGAAAAGGCCAAGGAACTCTTCAAGGAAAAGTTCCAGGATCCCAACCGCTATCGGCTCGGCAAGGTCGGTCGCTTCCGCATCAACCGCAAATTCAACCAGGACATTCCCGAAACCGAGATGACCCTGCGGGCCATCGATTTCCTCAACGCGGTTCGCTACATTCTCACCTTGCGCAACGGGACCGGCATCGTGGACGATATCGATCACCTCGGCAACCGCCGCCTGCGCACCATCGACGAGTTGGCCGCTGACGAGTTGCGCAAAGGTTTCCTCAAGCTGCGCCGCACCGTGCAGGAACGCATGTCGATTCGCGATCAGCAAGACATGACGCCGCGCTCGCTCATCAATCCCAAGAGCATCTCAGCCGCGATCGAGTACTTCTTCGGCCGCGGCGAGCTGTCGCAGGTCGTCGATCAAACCAATCCGCTGGCACAGCTTACTCACGAGCGGCGCCTGTCGGCGCTCGGACCGGGCGGCTTGAACCGCAAACGCGCCGGCTTCGAGGTGCGCGATGTGCACATCTCCCATTACGGCCGTATCTGCCCGATCGAGACGCCTGAAGGCACGAACATCGGTCTGATTTCGAGCTTGAGCATTTACGCGGGCGTAGATGACTACGGGTTCTTGATCACTCCGTACCGCAAGGTCAACAAGGGGAAGCTGACTCATGAGGTTCTGTGGCTGCGCGCCGATGAGGAATCGCAGGCCCGGCTAGCGCCGGCCGATACGCCGGTCGAGAAAGAAAAAGTTTCCCATGATCGTGTCACGGCGCGCTACGGCGGCGACTTCGTGATGACGGCTGCCGATCAGATTCAATACATCGATATCTCGCCCAAGCAGATGGTCGGCGTCTCCGCCGGCCTGATCCCATTCCTGGAACATGACGACGCCAACCGCGCCCTCATGGGTTCCAACATGCAGCGGCAGGCCGTGCCGCTCATGATTACCGAGCCGGCCTTGGTCTCCACCGGCTTGGAGAAGGAAGTCGCCAAGCATTCGGGCATGCTCGTCAAGGCTCACCACGACGGCTACGTCAACTTCGTCGATGCCGACCGGATAGTGATCGGCGCCGAAAAACTGCCCGACGAAGCGCCGGCGGTGGTGGAAAACGAGGAAAAGAAAACCATCCTCGACCTCGCCCGGGCGCAACTCGGTTCGCGCGAATACCAGCTCCGCAAGTTCGTCGGTCTCAACGAGCGCACCTGCTTGAACCAAAAGCCCCTCGTCAAGATGGGCCAAAAGGTCAAGAAGGGCCAGATCATGACCGACAGCGCCGCCACCCATCACGGTGAGTTGGCGCTGGGCCGTAACGTCCTCGTCGCCTTCATGTCGTGGGACGGCTACAACTTCGAAGACGCCATCATCATCAGCGAGCGACTCGTCAAGAATGACACCTACACCTCGATCCACATCGAGGAGTTCGACATCGAAATTCGCGAGACTAAACTCGGCCGCGAGGAGTTCACGCGTGATATCCCCAACGTCTCGCCCAAGGCGCTCGGCAATCTCGACGACGGCGGCATCATTCGCGTCGGCACGTTCGTGGTGCCGGGCGATATTCTCGTGGGCAAGGTATCGCCCAAGTCGAAGAGTGAGCTGACGCCGGAAGAAAAGCTGCTGCACGCGATCTTCGGCCGCGCCGGCGAAGACGTGAAGAACGACAGCCTGGAGGTGCCCTCGGGCATCGAAGGCGTGGTGATCGCCGCCGACAAGTTCAGCCGGCGGGCGGCCATGTCGGAAGATGAAAAGAAGAACTTCGACAAGGACCACAAGAAGACCGAGGAAGCCGGCAACAAGGCGATCAGCGACCAGTATCGCACCATGCTGGAGGAGCTGTCGAGCGTCCTGGACAAGAAGGAGATCAAGGCGCTCGGCGGCGACCGCGAGGACAAGAGCATCGCCGAGATCGCCGCCACGATTTCGCTCGACCATCTCGACATCCGGTCCGAAGCGAAGGCCAAGCAGGCCAAGGCGATCTTCGCCAAGCACCACGAGCGCATCCAGTTCCTGCTCGACGAAAAGGAGCGTAAGCTCAACAACCTCAAGCGCGGCGACGAGCTCCCTTCGGGCGTCCAGCAGATGGTCAAAGTCTACGTCGCCACCAAGCGCGTCATCTCCGTCGGCGACAAGATGGCCGGTCGGCACGGCAACAAGGGGGTCATCTCCAAGGTGCTTCCCGAAGAAGATATGCCGTTCCTGGTCGATGGCACGCCGGTCGATATCCTGCTCAATCCGCTGGGCGTGCCGAGCCGCATGAACGTAGGCCAGATCCTCGAGACGCATCTGGGCTACGCGGCGGCCAAGCTCGGCTTCAAGGCGATCACCCCGGTGTTCGACGGCGCCACCGAGGAGGAAATCCGCGGCTCCCTGAAAGAAGCAGGCATCTCCGAGACCGGCAAATCGTACCTCTACGACGGTCGTACCGGCGATCGCTTCGAGCAGCCGGTCACGGTCGGCTATATCTACATGCTGAAGCTGCACCACCTAGTGGACGACAAGGTCCACGCCCGCGCCACCGGACCGTACTCGCTCATCACCCAGCAACCGCTCGGCGGCAAGGCCCGCTTCGGCGGCCAGCGCTTCGGTGAAATGGAAGTCTGGGCGCTGGAGGCGTATGGGGCGGCGTACATTCTCCAGGAACTGCTGACGGTGAAGTCTGACGACGTCGAAGGCCGCACCAAGATTTACGAATCGATGGTCAAGGGCGAGAACACGCTGGAAGCTGGGACGCCGGCGAGCTTCGATGTGCTCACGAATGAAATTCGCGGGCTAGCGTTGAATATGCAGTTGGAGAAAAAGCGGCTGTGACCGTCGGAGCGTGTGGGTGTGTGTAAAACGCGCGCGCAATGCAACTCATGCTGGGGGTGGGTCGGAGCGTGTGGGTGTGTGTAAAACTTGCACGCGCAATGCAACTCATCCGCGGCTCGACAGAAGATTAGACGCTGAATTAGGTTCGGATCGATTCACGGTTCTATTCGCAGCTTGATAGGAGGGCTAAACATGTCCGCCGGTGAAGCCAATTATGATCGTATTAACGACTACGGTTCCGTCCGCATCAGCCTGGCGAGCCCGCACGACATTCGCTCCTGGTCGTTCGGCGAAGTCAAGAAGCCGGAGACGATCAATTATCGCACCTACCGGCCTGAAAAGGACGGCCTGTTCTGCGAGCGCATCTTCGGCCCCGAGAAGGACTGGGAGTGCTCCTGCGGCAAGTATCGTGGCATGAAGTACAAGGGGATGATCTGCGACCGCTGCGGCGTCAAGGTAACGCACAGCCGCGTGCGCCGCAAGCGCATGGGGCACATCGAGTTGGCCGCGCCCGTCGTGCACATCTGGTTTTTCAAGGCGATGCCGAGCCGGCTCGGCACGCTCCTGGAAATGAAGACGACCAACCTGGAAAAGATCATTTACTTCCAGGATTACGTCGTTGTCGATCCCGGCGAGACGCCGCTCAAGGAAAAGCAACTGCTGACTGAGGACGAGTTCCGCCGCGCCCGCGAGACCTACGGCGAAGCCTTCAAGGCCGGCATGGGGGCCGAATCGGTCAAGGCCCTGCTCGAACGACTCAACCTAGTCGATCTTTCGAAACAACTGCGCGACGAGCTGGCGGCCCTCGGCCTCAAGGAAAAGCCGTCGCGTCAGAAGATGCGCGATCTCGTCAAACGGCTCAAGGTTGTCGAGAGCTTGCGCGACAGCGGCCTTGGCGGCCCGCCGAACAAGCCCGAATGGATGGTTCTCGAGTGCATTCCGGTCATCCCGCCCGACCTGCGGCCGCTCGTGCTACTTGACTCCGGCAACTTTGCGACGAGCGATCTGAACGATCTGTATCGCCGCATCATCAACCGCAACAACCGGCTCAAGAAGCTGGTCGATCTCAATGCGCCCGAGGTCATCATCCGCAATGAGAAGCGCATGCTCCAGCAATCGGTCGATGCGCTCTTCGACAACAACCGCTGCAAGCGCCCGGTGCTCGGCTCCTCAAATCGCCCGCTCAAGTCGCTCACCGACATGATCAAGGGCAAGCAGGGACGCTTCCGCGAGAACCTGCTCGGCAAGCGCGTCGATTACTCGGCCCGGTCGGTCATCGTCGTCGGCCCGGAACTCAAGCTGCACCAGTGTGGTCTGCCCAAGAAGATCGCCCTCGAATTGTTCCAGCCGTTCATCATCCGCCGGCTGAAAGACCTCGGACACGCCGACACCATCAAGTCGGCCAAGAAAATGCTCGAACGCAAGGCCGACGAGGTGTGGGACATCCTCGAAGAAGTCATCAAGAACCATCCGGTGCTGCTCAATCGCGCGCCGACCTTGCACCGCATGGGCATCCAGGCGTTCGAGCCGGTGTTGATCGAAGGCAACGCCATCCGCATCCATCCGCTGGTGTGCAAGGGCTTCAACGCCGACTTTGACGGCGATCAGATGGCCGTCCACTTGCCGCTGTCGATTGAGGCGCAGGTCGAGGCGACGGTGTTGATGATGGCGACCAACAACATCTTCAGCCCATCGAACGGCCACCCGATCATCACGCCGAGCCAGGACATCGTCATGGGCTGTTACTATCTCACCGCGGATCCGCTGGCGATGTTCATCTCGCCCGGCGGGGTGATGGACGACCGCATCAAGGAATATCGCAAAAATCTGCCGGCCAATCTCAAGGGCGAAGGCATGAAGTTTTCCAGCCCCGCCGAGGTTTTTCTGGCCTTCTCGCTCAAGAGAGTCGGCATTCACGCCCGCATCAAGGTGCGCTTGCCGATCGAGAAGAAAGTCATCAGCGAAGTCCCCGTGGACAAGGATAAAACGCGCGTCGAGGAAATTACCCGCGATCCAAAGAATCTGCTCGTGCAGACTACGGTCGGCCGCGTGATGTTCAACGATATCCTGAAGCCGTTCATGCCGTATTACGATCTGGCATTGTCGGGCAAGCATTTGAGCCGCATCATTGCGGATTGCTATCAATTCCTCGGCCGGCGCGAAACGATCGAGTTGCTCGACCGCATGAAGGAGACCGGTTTCCGTGAGTCGACGCGCAGCGGCCTGTCATTCTCGACCGACGACCTCAAGACGCCGGTGAACAAGGAGAACATCATCCGCGACGCCGACAAGGAAGTGGACAAGGTGCAGAAGCAGTACTTCAAAGGCTTCATCACTGAGCTGGAGCGTTACAACAAGATCATTGACTTGTGGACCGACGCCCGCGACCTGATCACCAAGCAGATGATGCAGGAACTCAAGCACGACGTCCGCGGCGGCATCCCGTATCTGAACCCGATCTTTCTGATGGCCCACTCCGGCGCCCGCGGCGGCGTCGAGCAGATTCGCCAACTCGCCGGTATGCGTGGTTTGATGGCCAAGCCGTCGGGGCAGATCATCGAGACGCCGATCAAGGCCAACTTCCGCGAAGGCTTGAGCGTACTCGAATACTTCTCGTCGACCCACGGCGCCCGCAAAGGACTGGCCGACACCGCACTCAAGACCGCCGACTCCGGCTACCTCACGCGCAAGCTTGCCGACGTGGCCCAGAACGTCGTCATCACCGCCAACGACTGCGGCTCCACGCAAGGCATCACTAAGCGGGCCATCTACAAAGGCGAGGAAATCGAACGCTCCCTAAGCGAGACGATTCGCGGCCGAGTCAGCCGGCATCCGATCACCACCCGCGTCGATGACGAGGAAGTCGTCGTCGTCGATGAAAATGGCATGATCACCTGGGAACAAGCGCGGCTGATCGAAAAGCTCGGTATCGATAACGTCGTTGTGCGTAGCCCCATGACCTGCGAAGCCGCCCTCGGCGTGTGCCGCAATTGCTACGGCATGGATCTGGCGACCGGTACCCTCGTCGAGGAAGGTATGGCGGTCGGCATCATCGCCGCCCAGTCGATCGGCGAGCCAGGTACACAGCTCACCATGCGTACCTTCCACATCGGTGGCGTGTCGAGCCGCAAGGTCGAAGACAAGGAGCACAAGTCGAAGCGCGGCGGTGTCGTAAAATTCATCCGCATCACCGCAGTCACCGACGACAAGGGGCAGACCGTCGCGCTCACGCGCAACGGGCAACTGCAAATTCACGGCGCCAAGGGAATTCTGGAGGAATTCTCCTTGCCGAACGGCTCTTATCTGTTCGTTCAGGAAGGGCAAACGATCCAGCCGGGCACGCGCCTGTGCGAATGGGATCCGCACCGCACGCCGATTCTCGCCGAGCGCGGCGGCCGCATCCGCTTCGAGGACATCGTCGAAGGTGAAACGCTGCGCAAGGAGCGCGACGCCTCGGGTGCCGAGCGCTGGGTCATCATGGAACACAAGGGCGATTTGCATCCCCAGATTGTCATCGAGGACGAAAAGGGGCAGGGGCTCGAAGTACACTACATTCCGGAGAAGGCCCATCTCGAAGTGCGTGCCGGCGCCCAGGTCGCCGCCGGTACGGTGCTCGCCAAGACGCCCCGCGAAGTGGCCGGCACGCAGGACATCACCGGCGGTCTGCCGCGCGTCACCGAAATCTTCGAGGCGCGCCGCCCTCGCGATCCGGCGGTCATGGCGGAAATCTCCGGCCGCGTCCGCCTCGGTGAAACCAAGAAGGGCAAACGCGCCATTATCGTCGAATCGACTGACGACGCCGGCAAGCCGACAGGTTACGAGGTCGAGCACATGGTGCCGCGCGGCAAGCCGATGCGCATCCACACCAACGATTACGTCAAGGCGGGCGACCCGCTGGTGGACGGTCCGTTGGTACCTCACGACATCCTGCGCATCAGCGGCCTGGAAGCAGTGCAGAACTACCTGGTGCGCGAGGTGCAAAGCGTTTACCGCAGCCAGCGCGTCGATATTGACGACAAGCACATCGAGATCACCATCTCGCAGATGCTGCGCAAGGTCAAGGTCGAGACGATGGGTGACACCGGTCTCCTGCCCGGCTCGGTGATCGACCGCTTTGCCTTCCGCGAGGTGAACAATCGCCTCAAGGATTGCGTGAAGATCAAAAACCCGGGCGATTCGAAGTTCGAGCCGGCCAAGATCGTCTCGAAGGAGGCGTATGAAGAGGTGCGCAACGCCCTGGAGGCCGACGACAAGACGCCGCCGACGCACGAGCATCCCGTGCCGGCAACGTGCAGCACGCAACTTTTGGGCATCACCAAGGCGGCGGTGCAGTCGGATAGCTTCATCTCGGCGGCAAGCTTCCAGGAAACCACCAAGGTGCTTACCGAGGCGGCGCTGTCGGGCAAGGTCGATTATCTCGTCGGTTTGAAGGAAAACGTGATTCTCGGCCACTTGATTCCCGCCGGCACCGGCTTCCAGTCGCACCAGGAAGCGGAAGTGCGCATCTACCCGAATGCCCTGGAGACCCTGGCGGCGCCGCCGCAGCTAGACGCGGCCAAGGCGGCGGCGGAAACGGCGAAGGAGTAATTGTAGATTGCCGAGCGTCGTGGATAAGCGTTTTCAAGGTGCAACTTGTAATCTGCAATTGGCTTGGCCTTGACCAGATTTTGTCGCATTGCCCTTGACCGGCAAATCAGCTGATAATAAATTATCCCTTTCGTGCTTTGGCAACACCAAGGCACGCTTTGTTAGAGGTGATGGAGTTCTGCATGCCGACGATCAACCAGCTCGTGAAAAAAGGCCGCATCGTCCAGACGCGCAAGCCGCGCCACCCGGCCATGACGGGTTGTCCCCAGAAGCGCGGCGTCTGCCTGCAAGTCAAGATCATGACGCCGAAGAAGCCCAATTCGGCGCTGCGCAAGGTCGCTCGTGTCCGTCTGTCCAACGGCATCGAGGTCACTGCGTATATTCCCGGCGAAGGCCACAACTTGCAGGAACACTCGATTGTGCTGGTTCGCGGCGGCCGTGTCCGCGATCTGCCCGGCGTGCGTTACCATATCATCCGAGGCGTGCTCGATTCGCAAGGAGTCGCGGATCGCAAGCAGGCTCGCTCCAAATACGGCGCCAAGAAGGAAGGCAGCTGATATCAACCTCTCCCTCGCATTGGGTTGGAAACGGGTTCGCTCTTCTTCGCCGAAGGCGAACGGTCTGGAATCCCTCACCTTCGAGGACGAATGCTGCATGTTAAGTCTTTTGCTTTGCCTGAAGTTTGGTTGTACGGGGTGTGGCGACCCCATCGAAGCGACGCTGCATTGCGAGGGCCAAGGCGCCGCGGATCATGACGGGGGGGCCGCCGTCAAAATTGCCTGTCCCTGCTGCGGGACCAGGAACCAAGTGATTTTCACGCCGGACGGAGCCATCCATGGCGTGACGCGTGCGCGGACCTACGAACGGATTCCCGAACCGAGTTTGAATTGACTTTTTGCCGTTCGCGGCTTGGCGCTCGCGTGAGGTCATGCGAGGGCTGAGTCGCAACCGGCACACCTGGAACTAACTTCTATGGGAAGACGAACTGCTAGTGCTGTCACGCTCGTGCCCGATCCGGTCTATGGATCGAAGCTCGCGTCCAAGTTCATGAACTGCCTGATGTGGCAGGGCAAGAAGGCTACGTCGCAACGCATTTTTTACGGCGCTATGGCCCAAATCAAGAAGCGCATGCCGGATCTCAATCCGATCGACGTCTTCACCCAGGCGGTCGAAAACGTCAAACCACCCATCGAGGTGCGCTCCAAACGCGTCGGCGGCGCGACTTACCAGGTGCCGATGCAGGTGAACCGAACGCGCCAACAGAGCCTGTCAATTCGCTGGATCCTCGCCGCTTGCCGCGGCAAGGGTGGTCGGCCGATGTATCTGCGCCTCGCGGACGAGTTCATGGCCGCCTATCGCAAGGAGGGCGAAGCCATGACCAAACGCGAGAACACAATCAAGATGGCCGACTCCAACAAGGCGTTTGCCCACTTTGCCTGGTAGTTCTCGGTCCGTAGTCCGTAGTCCGTGGTCGGTGGTTAAATACATTAAACCACGAACCACGGACTTTTTTATTTTGTCTCTCTTGCCACGGCCAACGGACTACTGACCACGGACTTTCGACATGGCTACGTTCGATCTAACCAAGGTCCGCAACATCGGCATCATCGCCCATATCGATGCCGGCAAGACCACCACCACGGACCATGTGCTCTACTACGCCGGCGCCAAGCATAAGCTCGGCACCGTCGATGCCGGCACCACGGAGACCGATTATGATCCCGAGGAACAGGAGCGCGGCATCACCATCTACAGCGCCTGCATCCCGTTCAAGTGGCGCGATTGCACCGTCAACCTGATCGATACGCCCGGGCACGTCGATTTCACGGCCGAGGTCGAGCGGAGCTTGCGCGTGCTCGACGGCGCCGTCGTCGTCTTCGATGCTCAGAAAGGCGTCGAAGCACAGTCGGAAACGGTCTGGCGGCAGGCCGACAAGTATAAGGTACCGCGAATGGTCTTCGTCAACAAGATGGACGTCGTCGGCGCCAACTTCGAGAACGCCTTCAGCGAAGTCAAGGAACGCCTCGATGGACAGCCCGTACCGCTCACGATCCCCGTCGGCAGCGGTTCCGTCAAGGACAGCGACACGCCGTTTCGCGGCGTCGTCGATCTACTCGAGATGAAGGCGTTCTTCGCCGACCCGCAGACCGAGGGCAAATCGTTTCACACGACGGCAGTTCCCGACGACATGAAGGCCGACGTGCAGCGCTGGCGCGACTATCTCTTCGAGGTACTGACGAAACACGACGAGGCGGACAAAATTACCTCGACGTATCTCGAAGGGCAGGAGGTTTCCCTCGCCATCTTGCGGCAACTCATTCGCGAGCAGACGCTGGCCCGGCAGATTCAGCCAGTCCTGTGTGGCTCCGGGCGCGAGCACGCCGGCATTCAGCCGCTCATGGACGCGGTCTGCTACTACCTGCCGAACCCGCTCGAACGGCCGCCGGTGACGGGGCGCAATCCCAAGAAAAAGGACAAGGAGGAGTCGCGCAAGCCCGATCCGAAGGAGCCGTTCGCCGGCCTCGTCTTCAAGATCAGCGCCGACACGCATGGCGATTTGTACTACCTGCGCATCTACTCGGGCGCCTTGAAGGCCAATAGCCGGGTGCTCAATCCCGACTGCCGGCTCTTCAATCCGCCCAAGGAGGTCAAGGAATTCGCCAGCAAGATCTACCACATCCACGCCGACCCGAAGAACCGCGAGGACATGCCGATCGCCTATGCCGGCGATATTGTCGGCATCATCGGCCCGAAGGACTCAATCACCGGCGACACGTTGTGCGATCCGCAGCACCCCATCGTGCTCGAGCAGATCCAGTTCGCCGAGGCGGTCGTCAGCATGTCGATCGAGCCGGAATCGTCCGGCGACAAGGACAAGCTGACCGACGCGCTCGATCGGCTCAAGCGCGAGGATCCTACCTTTGTGTGGCGCATCGATGCCGACACCGGGCAGATGCTCATGAGCGGCATGGGCATCCTGCACCTCGAAGTGAAAAGGCATCGGCTCGAACGCGACTTTCGCCTGAAGGTGCGCGTGAGCAAGCCGCGCGTCAGTTATCGCGAGACCTTGAAGAAGCCGATCAAGATTCAAGGCGAATGCGTCAAGCAAGCGGGGACGACGGGGCTGTTCGCCAAGGTGACGGTGGACTTTGAGCCGATCGCCGTGGAAAAAGGGTTGGAAGTGCTCAACCAGATTCCGCCGGAAACGTTGCCTCCCTTGTTGATGGACTCGGCGGAGCAGGGCATTCGCGGGGCGCTTCAGTCGGGCGAGCTGGGCTATCCAGTCATCGGCGTCCGCGCGATCTTGCGCTCGGCCCAGATGCAGGAGGAGACCTCCAACGAAGTCGCGTTTCAAGCGGCCGGCTTCGACGCCGTTAACAAGGCGCTCAGGGGGAACATGACCGTCCTGGAGCCGGTGATGCGTACCGAGGTGATGATCCCGGAAGAGTACCTGGGTCCCGTGACGGCCGACATGAATGCGCGACGGGCCGAGATTCGCGAGGTGATCACGCGCGGCAAGCTGCGCGTCGTTGAGGCACTGGTGCCGCTCGCGAAGATGTTCGACTATTCCGACAAGGTGCGCAGCCTGACGCAAGGCCGGGCGAGCTGGACGATGGAGCCGAGCGCGTATGCACCGGTTGATGCGGAGACGCTGCGGCAAATGATGAATCCGGATGGTTTTTGATTTTTTTGTCTGGCGTTCGCATGGCGCCTGGCGAACGCTAAGCAAAAAACGCCCGATTCGTTCGGAATCGGGCGTTTCCCAAGAAGTTCATTCATGTCGATCAGTTGCTGCGGCTCACCAGGCTCACTTGCCGAACTTGAGCGCCGTTGACATCGACGCGGCTGTGATAGATTGGCTGATCGTCGGCGCCGTGCAGGTAGACATGCCAGCTGCCGGCGGGGAGTTCGATCTGGAAACGGCCCGCGGTATTCGCGTTGATCGTTTGCCGTTTGCCCGTGGACGCTTCGATGAACAGCACCTTGGCGCTCGGCTTGGGGCTGTTGTCGCTGCGGAGGACCTGCCCTTCGACCTGCGAGTTCGGGCCGACGGCGATGCGGTCGAGCTTCACCGGCGGTTGCGGGGCCGGGGCTTGCGGCTGCACCGGCACCGGAATGCCTAGCTGCGGCTGCCAGGAGGCGCCGGGCGTCAGCTTCTGGATCGGCGGATAGTAGCGGTCATACATCTTCGGCTCCGACATGCCCGAGCCGGGGGTCTTCGAGCCGGAAATACTTGGCGGCACATCGGCGGGCAATGGGACGGGAACCGGCGCCGGGGCCGGCGCGGGAGCGATCACCGGTGGCGCGGCGCCGATCGGAGCGCCCAGCGTCGTCGTGCAGCACGTCGTTTGCGGCTGCCAGTAATCGACCTTCTGATATCCTTGCACCGGCACCTGGACGCAGCGCGACACCCAGCTCTGCACCGGGCACTGTTTCGTGCGCAGCTCATACGACGTCTGCGGCACAGCCACTTGCTGATAGCAGCACGTACACGGATCGTAGTAGCTGCTGTAGCGATAGGTCGTTACCGGAGCGTAGTAATAGCTCGTCTGCATCGTGGTGACCTGCTCATTGATCGTCCGCGATTCATAGGTCGTCACCGGCTGATAGTAACTGCGCTGAATGTACTGCGTCGTGCATTTCTTCTGTTCGCACGGATCGCACGGCGCCGACTGGGCGACCACCACCGGCGGGGCTTGCGCCACCACGACCGGCTGATATTGCGCGACGACTGCCGGCGCCACGTAATACTGGGTCACGGTCGGCTTCCGCCAGCGCTCGAACAGGGTCGGCTGGAACACATTGTCCCAGCCAGCGCACGCCGGCAGCACGGCGCTCGCCCACACGCACAACCCACACAAACCTGCGGTCAAGAGTCTCATGGCCCACATCTCCTGTTGGAACTTGACTTGGATTTTGCACAAGCCGATAGCCGTGGTGCATAGCGGGCCATCCTGCCCGATCAGCCATTGCTGACCGCACCGTCGATACTGACAGCTTAATTCTACCTTGGCCTGTTACAAGAAAGCGCTGGGAGGATTGGTGAAAAAACCAATTCTCTCGCGCTTAAAGATATCACAACCGGCAAAGTCATTGCAAGCTGCATAAATTAACAGGTAAGAAAATACGCGAATTGGGAAAAATACTTGCTAGTCGAGCAATTGTACTGAATTGGCAAACATCCATGAGGGACCCAAAGGGCACGAAGGGATATCAAGAGAACTTGCGGTGAATGAATTGAAAAGAGGAGAGAAGGGTATTCGCCCGTCCCTCCTCTTTTCGTGTCCTTCATGTTGTTCGTGGATGTTTACGCGTTCCACTCCCAACCCTTGCGATAGGTCCGGCGAACGAATGGTGCGGCGCCGGCAACGCTCGCGGTCAGCTTCTCCGAATCCCAGGTGAAGCGCTCGCCGACGCGCATGGCGACGTTGCCCAGGAGCACCAGCTCTGTCAGCGGGCCGGCGTAGTCGACGAAGTTCGACATCGCCGCCGCCCCGCCCTTGCAGGCGCGAATCCATTCGGCGTGGTGGCCGGGCGAACGCGGGATGGTCGGCTGCGGGGCACGGTAGTCGCGGAAGTCAGCCACCGGCAACAGCGTGTAGGTGTCGCCGTAATCGGCGCCGGAATACAGCTTCCCCTTGTTGCCGACGATGACGCAGCCCGAGGCGCCGACGTTGGGAATCCCTTCGAGTACGGCAGCAGGGGGACGGCGAGACGGGACAGTGCGCTCCTTGGCAGGAGTATTGGCTGGATACCACGGATTCTCATACCAGTAAACCCGCAATGCCCGCAAACCATGCCGGGCGGGAATCTCATAGGTGACGGTGACGCCGCGCGCCGGGGCCGTCTCGGGATTCACACCGCCGCCGACATCGGCGCTGACGGCGGTCGGCGCGACGAGGCGCAGGGCCATGTACGGCAGGTTCATGGTGTGGCACGCCATGTCGCCGAGGGCGCCGGTACCGAAGTCCCACCAGCCGCGCCAGGCAAAGGGGGCATAGGCGCTGTTGTAGGCCCGTTCGGGAGCCGGACCAAGCCAGAGGTCCCAGCTCATGTGCTTGGGCACGTTCTGTCCCTTGGGACGCTGAGTCATGCCTTGGGGCCAGATAGGACGATTGGTCCAGACGTGGACTTCGCTGACCTCGCCGAGGGTGCCGGAGCGGACGATCTCGGACGCAGTGCGGATGCCGTTGGTGGCGGTCCCCTGGTTGCCCATGCTGGTGGCGACCTTGTGTTTGCTGGCGAGCAACTTCAGCTGGCGCGCTTCCCAGACGCTATGCGTGAGCGGCTTCTCGCAGTAGACGTGCTTGCCACGCTGGATGGCCATGGCGCTAGCGTGAAAGTGGCAATGGTCGGGTGTGCTGACGACGACGGCCTGGATGTCCTTCTGCTTGTCGTACATCTGGCGGAAGTCGGTGTACTTCGTCACCTTGGGATGGCGATTGAAGACGCCGCTGGCGCGATTGGCATCGACATCGCAGAGGGCGACGATGTTCTCAGCGGTAATTGCCTGCTGGCCCGCGTTACTGCCGCCTTGACCCCCGCAGCCGACGATCGCGATGTTGATGCGCTCATTAGCGCCCGGCTGCGCGGCGAACGATTCGGTGACGCCGCCGGTTAGCCAGAATCCCGCCGCGGCGGCGGAGATGCCGCTCGCTTGCAAAAATTTGCGACGACAGACTTTTCGCTTCATGAGAGGCTCCTTTGCGAAAGCGAATGGAGAACGAAGTTCAGTGGGGTTAGTCTAAGGGGAGCAAACGCGGTTCGCAACAAGATTCCGCGCGAAAGTTGCAACTAGTTTGGCGGCATCCGAGTATTTCTCACGAGAATGGATTGCCTTGCGCGGCGCGCCAATACACACACCCTCCGGAATGTCCGACCGGCTTCACGAGCAATTCAGGATCGCCGTGTTAAGATAACGGAATATTTAGGTTCTGAATCATGCAGCTGACATTGGGGACGACCTTGGCCTGCAACCGCAGTCGTGGCGCAACTCCTGACAGGGATTTATGATCCGTTAGGTGACCAGCAACTGCCGCCGGATCTGATTTTTTTCGCCCGACTCGATAGATCATTCCATACAGAATAAGTTACAGTCTGACTCACGAATCCTTTAGGTATTCGTTGGTTTAGATAGGGAGGCACTCCCTTGAGCTTCGCTGGTGACTCAGCAATACCTCCCGATAATTTCAAGGAGGTCGTCGAAGCTCATTGGACGGCAGTGTATCGGCTGTTATACTCCTTGACCGGCAATCCGCATGACAGCGAGGATTTGACCCAGGAGACTTTCCTACGGGCCATCAAACGCTGGGAGACTTTCAAGCAAGGAACGAACCTGCGTGCCTGGCTGTTGCGGATCGGCACCAACGCGTTTTTCGACATCAAGCGGAAGAAGCAGACGCTCAAGATTGGTCCGCTGACGGAAGACGTGTTGAGCGAGGAGAAAACTGCGGAAGGCTTGCTCGAACTCGCAGAACAGGGCAAACTTATCCGCGTGGCGATGCGGGACTTGACGGAATTGACTCGACTCGTGTTCCACCTGCGCGTCACCGAGGAATTGTCGTTCAAGGAAGTCGCGGGAATCGCCGGCGTCACGGAAGTCGCTGCCCGCCAGCACATGCATCAGGCTCGCACAAAGCTTCTGAAACGTCTGGGCGAGTCCTCGCCGTGAGGATCTCATGAACTGTGAATCGGTGCGTAACTGGCTCATGCAAGTCGAGAGCTTGCAACCCAAGGATTGGCCACACAAAGTGACCAATCACTTGAAGTCGTGCGCCGTCTGTCTCAAGTTCGTGAATTCCCTGGGCAAGATGGAAAAAGCCTGGCGCGATCACCCCCTGCCTGCCTCGTGTGAGCAAGGCAAGGCGGCATTTCTCAAGCAACTAATCAAGCAGCGAATGGCCATCCCGGCAAGACCGGCGGTCCGCTTCTGGCGTCCGGCCCGGTACGCCGCCGTGGCCGCCATGCTGTTGATCGGCATCAGCGGTTTCGGCTGGCTGCTGTTCTCGCCGACGCCGAATCGTGCGACGGCCTCGTCCGACATTGTGGAGCGTCTGATCGATTGGAACCTCGAGTTGACCAACGCCAAGCTCAAGGATCGCGTGCTGTTGCTCGAAGAGAACGAAGCCAGGCTGCGCAAGGAGCTGGAAGCCGCCAAGACGCTGCTGACCAGCGAAGACTACGAGCTGGCGGAAAACCTGCTCAACAACGGCCGCTGGCTGGCCACGAACAGCGATCTGGTCAAGGAGGCCGAGCGCATCACCGATATCGCCGACAAGTTGGCGGTGCGTGCCGATTCCGCTCTGAGGCTCGGCAACGAAAAAGACATGGAGCGCTGCGGCATGCGCTACAGCATCTTCTGGGCGCGCGGCGTCGTTCCCCTCAAGGACAAGATTAGCGAATTCAAGACTCTCGAATTCAAGAAGGGCTTCGACAAGGGGGCGTTCGACCAGATGATGAATCAACAGAAGCAATTCGAGAAGATCCTGGAACGTTCGCCGGAGCATTCCCGGCCCGATCTGCACAAGAGGTTCGACTGGTTCCACAAGAAGGGCCCGAGCATGTCGAAAGGCGGCGGCAAGAAGTGATACCGATTTGCCGCTTGCGGCGTAGCGTTCGCATGGTGCCGCGCGAACGCAAAGCCGCAAGCTGCGGGTTCATTTCTTTGCCGGCAAGTCCCGCGCCGCCTTAACGATGTCCGCCGCCGTCAAGCCATATTTCGCCAGCAATTCCTCCGGCTTTCCCGATTCCGCAAACGTATCGTTGATTCCTACAAAACGCATCGGCACCGGATGCTGCGAAGCCACGGACATTGCGATCGCGCTGCCCAGCCCGCCGTGCAAAAGATGCTCCTCAGCCACCACGATGCGGCCGGTCTGGCTGGCGGCGGCGAGCACGGCAACGTGGTCGAGCGGCTTGATCGTGTGCATGTCGAGGACGCGCGCTTGCATGCCTTGCTTGGCCAGTTCGTCGGCCGCTTGCAGCGCGGGAGCGACCATCAGGCCGCAGGCAATGATGGTGAGATCCTTGCCGGCGCGAACCTGAATGGCCTTGCCGAGCTGGAAGTCACAAGCCGTTTCATAGATGACCGGCACGTTCGGCCGACCGGCGCGCAAATAAGCGGGCGTGCGTATCGCGCCGAGCGCCTCGACGGCCTTGAACATCGACGGCTCATCGCTGGGGACGACGACGGTAAAGTTTGGCAGCGAGCAGGCGAGGCCGACGTCCTCGATGCCCATCTGTGACGGTCCGTCCTCGCCGATCGAGATGCCGGCGTGCGTGCCGACCACTTTGACGTCGAGACAGGGGAAGGCGACCGACATGCGCAGTTGATCGTAGGCATTGCACATGACAAAGGCGGCGAAGCTGGCCAGCCAGGCGCGTTTGCCCGAGGAGGCCAAGCCGGCTGCCACGCCGACGAGGTTGGATTCCGCGATGCCGACATTGAAGAAGCGGGGGGGGAACTTCTTGCCGAAAATCTCGGTCCGCGTGGAGTTGCCGACGTCGCCGTCCACGACGACGACATCGCTGTGGACCTCACCGAACTGGGCCAGCGCCAGTCCGAACGCTTCACGGGTTGCCTTGCCGAGTTTCATGGGTTGCTCGCTGTGTAGTGGGTTGAACGAGCCGCGACCGTCAGGGAGCGGGTAGCCCGCGTCTGCCCCCGCTCCCTGACGGTCGCGGCTCGTATGGTTCGTCGCGCCTCGCTAGCCATACTTGATGTACTTGTCGATCTCCGCGCGCAACTTGCCGATGACGGCGATCAACTCAAGGATCGAACGCAAGACAAAGAAGAACAGAGCCCAGCCGCAATAGATCGGGATGCCCAGCAGCGCTATCGTGAACAAACCGAGGGGAATGCCCGCGTACATCCGCAGCATGATCAAGAAGGCAATCGCCGTGAGGAAACGTAAGACCGTACCGCCGATTATGAACCAGCCGAGCGTGATCGGCTGATTGCTCAGGCTGGCGTTCTTCATGAAGAAGGCAAGCCGGCGGACAATCTCCAGTCCAAAGAAAAAACTGACCAGCAGCGACAGGCCGCAGCCGAGCATGATCAGCACGCCGAAACGGCTGGTGATGTCGTCATTGCGGAAAACCTGCATCAGGCTAAGGATCAAGAAGGTCAACAGGAAGAGTACCGGCAACATCAAGAAGAGGATGGACGTGATGATGCTGCTGCGCAGTTCCGCTCGGCTCGGCGCCCAGAAGCACATTATCCAGGCGACCAGCAGGCAGATGTAGGTAACACCCACGGCGGGGAGCAGGATAAAGGCGAAAAGGACGAAAACAATCACTTCGAAGAACCCGACGCCGAACAATGCGACCATCTGACAAAGCCCGCCGAGGACATCCAGAATGTACAAGGCAAACATGATCCAGAATGTGATCTGGTAGAACATCATCGCGTTGCTGACGATCTTCATCTGCCGTTTTCTCGGCGTCCATACGATCGGCTCTTCTTCGTCCTCAGGCGGGGCGCCTGGTTCAGCCTCTTCGTCGTCATCTTTCTCCTCCTCGTCTTCTTCGTCTTCGTCGTCCTTGCGCGCGCGTTTCTTGCCGCGAGGCATTTCGTCTTCGTTCTCTTCTTTCTCGTCTTCGTCGTCCTTGCGCGCGCGTTTCTTGCCGCGAGGCTTTTCGTCTTCGTTCTCTTCTTTCTCGTCTTCGTCATCCTTCTTGGGCACGCGCTTCTTGATGCGCGGCTTGTCGTCGGCCTGGATGGCGGTTTCATCGAGATCGACTACTTCGTCGCTCTTCTTGGGAACGCTTTTCTTGATGCGTGGCTTGTCGTCCGCCTGGATGGCGTCGTCGCCGAGATCGACCACCTCGTCGTCATCCTTCTTGGGTGGGCTTTTCTTGATGCGTGGCTTGTCGTCCGCCTGAATGGCGTCGTCATCGAGATCGATCACCTCGTCGTCATCCTTCTTGGGTGGGCTTTTCTTGATGCGTGGCTTGTCGTCCGCCTGAATGGCGTCGTCATCGAGATCGATCACCTCGTCGTCATCCTTGGAATTCTTCGCCTTGGCCTTCTTTTGCGGGCGATCTTCTTCCTCGGCGTCGTCATCCTCATCATCGCGTGTTTTGCGGCCTTTGCCTTCCTCCTTACGCGCCTGGCGTGCGGGAGAATCGATCACGACGGCCGGGAACGAAGCAAGACAGTTCGGGCAGACGATAGTCGCGCCGAGTTTGCCCGGCGCGATCTCGACGATATGACCTTCAGGACAGATGATGCGCATGCTCATGTATCAAGCTCGGTAACCGGTCGGCCGCAAGCGGCTCGTGCGGACTATCCAACAATAGCCAGCGCCTTTTCCGCTTCTTCCTTGGTCAACGGCTTGCCGTGATGGTTCGGATCGCTGGCGAGTAGTTGCTGCACGGGATAGCCTTTGATGGTCCGGGCCACGATGACACTGGGTTTGCCCTTGATATGCTTGGCTTTATCGAAGGCCGACAGGATCTCGGTGAGGTCGTGTCCATTGATTTCCTGGGCGAACCAGCCGAAGGCCTCGAAACGCGGCGTCAGGGGACGCAGATCAAGGACGTCCGCGGTCGCGCCGGTTTGCTGGTAGCCGTTCTGATCGACGATGAGAAGGAGGTTGTCGAGACGATATTTGGCGGCGGACATGCAAGCTTCCCAGATCTGGCCTTCGCCGAGTTCGCCGTCGCCGGTCATGACGTAAGTGCGGGAATCGATGCCGTCGAGCCGCGCCGCCAGGGCTGCGCCGACGCCCAGCGACAAACCTTGGCCGAGCGAACCGGTGGATGCCTCGACGCCGGGCAAACGGCGCAGGTTCGGATGCCCTTCGAGCGGACTGCCGATCTTGCGCAAGGTAGGCAGCAGGTCGGTGGAGAAATAGCCTGCCTCGGCCAGTACCGCGTAAAGCAGCGGAGCGGCGTGGCCTTTGCTGAGGATGAATTTATCGCGCTCGCGCCAGTGCGGGTTCTTCGCGTCGTAGCACATGACGCCGCCGAAGTAGAGCGCGACGGCTACATCGGCTGCCGACATCGAGCTGGTTGGATGCCCAGACGCCGCCGCCGTTGTGCTGGTGATGATATGGCGGCGCACCGTCTTGGCTTTCGCCAGCAAATCGGGCATACTGAGTCGCGCTGTCACGGCTGACTACTCCTCTCGACACGCCGCTTGCGGCTTAGCGCTCGCAGAAAAATATCAGCAGGAAATGCTGTCATGCGGCGAGCGCTAAGCCGCAAGCGGCCAAGGCAGCGAGTGTTGGGTTGATGTTGAAGATATGACTTCCTGCCCCGTCTCGGAAAGAGGCAAAATCGAATTGATGAAGTGCCCCTGAACGAATGGGCATTCATTCAGGGGCGATGGGGAGAAGGATATCAAGAGGCGTTTTTCGCCTTACCTGCCGGTGTACTCTTGACTCGCAGCGTCGGCGCCGTCGGCGCCGTCGGCGCGGTTTGCGTGAAATCCACGATCGGACCGATCAGCAGCGTCCACAAGGCAAGCAGCACGACCCAGCGGAATTCAATCATGCCCGAATCCTTGGTTGTAAACAGGCCATGAGAATCACAACGTATGCGTATCCTATCGCAATCCTCATACCGGGACGATCCCGATCAGCACGAATTGCCGAAAGCCATTTAGGGGAAGATAGATAGGGCCAATGAGCCTGGCTAAATCAGACGCCATGGTTGGATTGGAGTGTTTACCAAACTTTACACCTTGCGTGTGTCGTGTTTCCTCCCGGAAGCAGCGGCCGGCGCGGATCGGAATTGGAATTCTTCCAATGATCTCCGGCAAAAATGCCAACTCCTCCACGAACCAATTCGACGTGAATTGGTCCATGTGAGTTGCAATCTTAAGCCAGTAAATGAGTTGTGGATCGACGCTCGGGTGGGCGCGAGAATTGGCACACCGCTTGCTTTCATTCATGTCAATGCAACCCGCGACGGGGCCGGCAGAGAAGAGGCTTGCTCCGCGCAACGGCGATCGACTCATCCGACGATGTCCGGAACACGTCTCGGACTGAGCGATCGCCTCCCGAATCCCCTGTACTCCCGCCATGATCCCGCGTCGTCTCCCCCGACGCGGGATTTTCTTTTTTGTCCGTGGTCCATCGTCGGCGGCGGGAGTGCCTCCCGAATTCGGCACATCCTACAGAAACTCAGATCGAGTTTGCAGGAGCCGCCAGTTGGCAAACTGGGGTGTTACTGCAACCGTTGTTCAATTATTGATTTATGATTCATGTGTTTGCAGTTTGCCAACTGGCGTGGGAGTGTCGCAACTGACCCCGATTCGTGCGCCACAAACGAGACGCACACCCATTGCCGACGGGCCACGGACTACGGACCAGGGACGATTTTCATACAACATCCTCAAGCACACGCCAGCCCCGCGGCCTCTCGCCTCTCCCCCGCTCCCTGGCGGCCATCTGTTTCCCTCGAGGCGCGCGCATCATGGCATCAGCGCACACGGCAAAGGAACCTCTCGACGCCCCACTCCCCGGCGTCGTGGGGGATAGCCCCGCGATGCGCGCCGTCTATCGGCTCACTCGCCTGGTCGCGACCTCGCGGGCCAGCGTCCTTCTTGTGGGCGAGACCGGCACCGGCAAGGAAGTCATTGCCCACAACATCCATCGGATTAGCTCGCGTGAGGACGGCCCCTATGTCCGCGTCAATTGCGGCGCGCTCACCGAGAGCCTGCTCGAAAGCGAGCTGTTCGGCCACATCAAGGGCGCCTTCACCGGCGCCGTGGACAACAAGACCGGTCGATTCGAGGCGGCGCACGGCGGCACCATCTTCCTCGACGAAATCAACAGCATGAGCCCCAAGCTGCAAGTCAAGCTCCTGCGCGTCTTGCAGGAGCGCGAGTTCGAGCGCGTCGGTGATAGTCGAACCATCCGCGTCGATACGCGCGTCATCGGCGCGACTAACCGCTTCCTGGAGGACGAGATCGAAGCGGGTCGGTTCCGCGAGGATCTGTACTATCGCTTGAACGTCGTGCCGATCTATATCCCGCCGTTGCGCGAGCGGACCGAGGACGTCCCCGCCTTGGCCCGCTTCTTCCTGGAACGCTATTGCGAGGAAAACCGCCGCGACACGCCGGAGATCCCGGCGTCCATTCTCGACAAGCTGAAGCACAGCGAGTGGCCCGGCAATGTTCGCGAGCTGGAAAACTACGTCGAGCGCTGCGTAGTCCTGTCGCACGGCCAGTCGCTGCAGTTCGACATCATGCTTCCCGGCCAGGAGCGCCGCATGCGCACCACCCAGGGCAAGCCGATGGACCTCGACGCGCTGATCCAGCAACTCGTCCGCTCGGCACTGCAAAAACTACCCAGCGAGGACGGCAACCTCTACAACCTGCTGATCCGCGGCGTCGAACGCGAGCTCCTCGAACAGGTGCTCCCCCTGTGCGACAATGTGCTCGTCAAGGCAGCCGCACGCCTGGGCATCAACCGCAACACCCTGCACAAGAAGCTGGCCGAATTGAAGAGCCCACTTATTACCTCCGAGCCTGAAGCGTAAGCCAGAGGATGAAAATTCCTTTGCTTACGCTTCAGGCTCCGACGCGATATAATTCTTTCCATGCTCACCTTCACCGATCGTGTCACGGTCACGTGCTTCGCGGCCAGCTACGCGGTGGCGTTCGGACTGGAATTCTGGCACTTGCTCAGGCCGCGGCCAATCCTGCGCTACGTGGCGCTCGGCTTCGGCGCCGCGGGACTGTTCGCGCACGTCATCTACATGCTGGTGCAAACGGTGCCGCTCGGTTCGCCGACCGGATCGCTGCTGTTGCTCGCCTTCATCCTGGCCGTGTTTTACATGGGCGAAGCGATCCACCACGGCCGCATCGCCTGGGCGCTCTTCGTGCTTCCATTGGTCCTCGGCCTGATTGGACTGGGTGTATTGGCGCCGACCGACGAGCCGACGACGGCAAGCTGGCAGTCCTTCTGGGGCATGACGCACGGCACGCTGTTGCTGCTGGCCGCGGTCGGCGTGAGCATCGGCTTCATCGCCAGCGTCATGTATCTTGTGCAACTGCGGCGCTTGCAGGCGAAGCTGCCGCCCAGTCAAGGCTTGCCGCTGTTCAATCTGGAGCGGCTCGAGCTGATGAATCGCCGCGCCATCCTGGCGTCGTTTCCGCTCTTGACCGCGGGCTTGCTTGCCGGCTTCGCCCTGCAAGTGAACTACGGCGCCGGCTGGCTCAGTGTCCGCATCTGGAGTGCCGTGGGCCTCTGGGTCGTCCTGGCCATCTTGCTGTTCTTGCGTTATCGCGTCCACGTCCGCGGCCGGCAGCTCGCCTTGTGGACCATGTTCGCCTTTGCCATCCTCGTGCTGGCCTTGATCTCATCGCATTCCTTCGCGCAGGGAGGCGGGCCATGAACTTGCTCCTTGTCGGCGGCAGCTACAAGACGATGCCGATCGAGCTGCGCGAAAAGCTCGCCTTCGACGGACTGAAGCTGCCCGCCGCGCTGAACGAACTATCCAGACGCTTCGGCTGCGAGGCGGCGATCGTCAGCACCTGCAATCGTGTCGAGGTCTACGTGGCGCGCACCGGCGCCTCCGTTGCGCCCGATGCCGAGCTGATTGCGGAGTTCATCGCTCAAGCCCACAACGTTGCCTGCGAAAAAATTCGGTCGAGCCTCTATGCCAGGCCGAACGAAGACGCCGTCGGCCATCTCTTTCGCGTTGCGGCCAGTCTCGATAGCCTGATCATCGGCGAAGGCCAGATTGCTGGGCAGGTGAAGAAAGCCTATGAGGCCGCCCAGGCGGTCGGCACCGTGGGCATGGTGCTGCATTCGCTCTTTCAGCAAGCGCTCGCTGTCGCCAAGCGCGTGCGCACGCAGACCGGCATTAGCCGCGGGCACGTCTCCGTCTCCAGCGTGGCCGTCGATTACGTTCGGCAAGTCCACGATCATTTCGACGACAAGACGATCCTTGTCATTGGCGCCGGTAAGATGGGCGCCCTGACGCTCACGCACCTGCGCGACTTGAAGCCGCAGCGCATCCTCGTGACCAACCGCAGCCCCGAGAAAGCCCAGGCCGTCGCCCAGGAGTGCGGCGGGTCGGCCGTCGCCTGGGAGCAGCTCGACGATGCGCTGGTCGATGCCGACATCGTGCTCAGCACCACCGGCGCCCCGGAGCCGATCGTCACGCGCCGTCGCTTCGACGGCATCCTCGCACGCCGTAACCGCGGCACGATGGTAATCCTCGACATTGCCGTACCGCGCGATTTCGAGCCGAGCATCCACGACGGCGACCAGGCGTGCCTTTTCAACGTGGACGACCTCAAGCGCATCCAGGAGCAGACGCTCCAGGAACGCCAGCAACACATCAAGCCGGCCGAGGCGATCGTCGCGCAGGAAGTGAAGCGATTCTTGAGCGATTGGCGCCGCCGCAAGCACGGGCCGATCATCGCCCAGCTCACCCAAGAATTCGAGGCCCAGCGCAAGGCGATCCTTGCCGAGCTGATGGTCAAGCTGAACGGCAAGCTGTCGAAGGAAGACCGCGACTTCATCGAGGGAGCGTTCAAGCTCTTGCAGAACCGCTTCCTGCACGGTCCGATTTCGGCCCTCGCGGACGAGCTGCCGGAGCCGGGGAAGCACACGTTGCTGGAGGCGATGATGAAGATGTTTCGGCTGGAGCGGTGACGATTGGACTCTCACGGATCATGTTCGCGCCAACTTGACATTCTTTCTCGTTTCTACCCCTTGTGGGTACCGTCTTGGAGACTGACGAATGGAGGTAGTAGCAATAGAATCACTCGGAGCGTTCATCACGGAGATGTCGAAACTCCAGCAAGTCGGCGACGAGCTTCGTCCATTGTTTTGGTTTCGAGGGCATGCGCGGAATTCCTGGAAGCTATTGCCGGGCGTTTTGCGCGATGACTTCGATACTCGAGTCAACAGGTTCAACATTCAGCCGGACGACGCGGATTCGCGCAATGCCGCACTTGAGAAAACTGAGCAACTGATCAACGATCAGTTTCGTCGTAAAGGCGCGTCACTGTTTTCACCCAACGCCGACCCGGTTGACATTTATTTGAATGCGCAACATTTCGGTATGCCAACGAGGCTGCTCGATTGGACTGCAAATCCGCTGGCCGCGCTCTTTTTTGCCGCATCGGAGGCGAAGGAGAATGACGGTGAAGTAGTTGCCATCGTGCCGGATTGGCGTCTTACGTCCGATGACCCCACTGATAGAGCTCGGAGTGGCGTGCCTGACGGAGCTGTGGATCAGCGGGACTGGCTCATCAAGGAGACCCTGTTGTATTTGTTTGATCAAGGGAAACGGCCTAACGCCGGCTTCATTGTACCGCTCCGGCCGGACCTCCGATCTGGACGCATGTTTCAGCAGGAGGCATGTTTCACGCTGCACATGCCGGGCTGCCATGCGATCAATGAAACGGCTGGGAACAGCAAGAGATTTCGGATTCCTAGTGGCGCAAAAGCGGTTCTAATGGAAGAATTGAGGGCGTGCGGTGTGAATTGGGCGACGCTCTTTCCTGATCTTGATCACCTAGCCAAAGAAATCCGAGAAGACTGGAAGCTCTACGCTCGCCCTTCGTTGTAGAATGCAATTTCCAGGCGGGAGTGAGGCAGACGAGCGTTATGAAAGATGACCAGACGTCAGCGGCTAAAGTAATGGTAACGGCAGAGCGAAGTTCTATCTAGGGGCCGGCGCGATTCGTCAATTCCGCCTACAGGATGCGGCCTTGGTTGAGATTAGGCCCCCAGGGCCTCCCTGAAATACGAGTGATCCAATTACCCCTTCGCCGGCCGCTGGATCGCCTGAATCACCAGCTCCAAATACTCGCGTGCCCGCCGGGCCAGCGCATCGATGCCTTCTGGTTTGCCGGGGCGAGGCACCGCGGGGGCGAAGATGTTCTCGCACGAGAGCGAGATCGTCAGGCCGGTGCGGGCGACGATGTCGAGCATGCGGTAGTGGTCGATCTCGCCGAGGCCGGGGCCGCAGTCTTGATGAGGCTCCGGAAAGAAGCGGTGGTCCTTGATGCAGAAGCTACGGACTTCGCTGGCGCAGCCGCGCAGGTCTTCGAGCGGATTGACCTTGCCAGTGAGGTAGTCCATGACGTTGCCGGCGTCGTAGTTGACCTTGATGTGCGAGTGATTGACTTCGCGGGTGATGCGGGCGCAGGCGGCCCCGGTGCCGGTTTCGCCGCCATGCTGCTTGACGACGAGGACCACGTTGTTATCGCGGCAAATGGGGGCGAGCTGCTTGAAGCGTTCGATCCACAGCTTCTCGTTGCCGCCACGCGTGTGGCCGAAGGTGAGGACCTGCGGCACCCGCCCCGCCGCGGCTTGCAGGATACGAGTGCGCAGAACCTGGAAGCCGTCCTTCGCTTCGGGGTAGATGCCGGAGAACATCATGACCGGCTCCAGACCCATGTCGCGGCAGCGGCTAGACAGATCCTTGGCCCGGCCGACCGGGGCATCGGCGGCGATGACGGGAACGCTTTTGCCGTCCTCCCGGTGCGTGGTGCCCCAGGCGACGTATTCATAGCCGACGTTGCGCAGGCCGGTCAAGGCGCGTTGCAAGGGGAACTGCGAATACGGCAGGGTCATGCACGCGATCTGAAAGCGCGTGGGGGCGTTTTTCGGCGCCGGCTGGGCGGGCTGGACGACGGCGGCGGCTTCGCCGGTCGTTGCGGATGCAGCGAGAGCGAGGCCGGCGGCGCCGGTTGCCATGAATTTACGACGAGTGATGGGATCGATCATGGTTTGGCTCCTTTGGTTTCCCCGTTTCGCGTTCGCGCGGCGCCATTCGAGCGTCACAAGATTCAATCATCGAACGCCGCGAAATGCAATCGAAAAAAATGAGACGAAGCGGAGCTTGCGGCCGTGCGTTTCCAAGCGGAGCTGGGAACGAGGGGGACAAATGCGCGCAAAAAAACCTCCGCCTGTGCCGTTTGCTGCGCTTTTGAGAACCCGCATTAATTCGGGGGAGCCGCACGCCCGGATTTTGGATCCCACTACAGGGTGGGCTTGCAAGCACCGAACGATAAAAGTTAGGCCCCCATACGAGTTCTTATCGGTTCGTCAAAAGTAACGTAGCGTGACGTACACTGCAGAGGTCACCTCCAGTGTATCCCAATCCCGAACCGCTTTCAAGTTTTGTTTCGCCTGCAGGCGACGGCAAATGGCGTGCAACGAATGCTTGGTGAGGAATCCATTGGCGCCCAGTATGTTACGTCGATTCGTTGCACCCACACATCCAAAGCCCGCATGGCGCAACGAATTGGCCGTGCTCGTCGAATGTGAGAACGCAACCGACCTTGCAATTTCGTCACTTCCCGTACAAATTCAGAATACTCACCGCCTGTTCGCGCTCCGCGAGCCAGCTGGCGACCTCGTGGATCTCCTTGAGGAAGTTCTCGTTCTGCCGGCGTTCGGCTTCAATTTCGTGGACGACGTCGGTCAGCAGCTGATGGTAGTGCGATTCCAACTCGGTGCGGAGGCGTCTCTGCAATTGCTCGTGAAACTGGCCGCGGATCACATGCCAGCGCAACGGCAACAGGAGCGCGATCATGACGTGCAAGACAACCAGCACGATCAGGGTGACGGCGAGCGGCTGCAGCAGATCCATCCACTCGAACCGCTTCCCCTCCATCGTGTAGCCCCACAACAGAAAGCCACCCATCGCCAGGCAGCCCAGCCCCGGCAGCCAGTCGGCCAGCACAATGATCCCCTTCTGCAGCCACCAGCGCACGCCGGTCGGCTCCGACCAGGTCCGCTGCACGTTGCTGATGACCTCGATCATCGCCTGGGCATACCGGCTGCGCCAGTCGAATCGGCTCAGCGCCTCGGCTGGCTCGCTCAACAGGCCGAGCGGAATGCCGAGCGTGTCGGCTTCGATCAGGAGATGATTGGTCATCGCCTTGAGCCGGCTGAACAGATGCTGCTCGCTGGCAGCGGCGCTGCACGCTTCGGTGAAGCGAGCGAGGTCCCATTCCTGCGGCGTGTGCACCGTGCTCCTGCCCGCGAACGGCAACTGGTCGCGCAAGCTGCTGCCGGTGTAGCGAAGCTTGTTGAACACGTTCAGATACCAGCCCATCAGGTTGGCGAAGTGCTTCTGCCTTTCGCAGGCAAAGTGATGTTCGATCTCCTTGCGATACGGATCGAGCGTGTTGAGCAACACCGCGGCGTCGGCATCCGCCTCGTCCCCCAGCAGGCGCGACCAGGAGATACGGATGCGCGCGGCGGCGTCGGTCAAGTCGGGGGGGCAGATCGTCTCCATCGTTTCTTCAAGATGCTTGAGCAGTTGACTCACGCCGCGCGCCTTGATCGCCTCGATCTCCATGCGCGTCAGCCCCATTTCGAGCCAGCGTATCAGGTCGCCGAACTGCTCACCATCGACCGGCGCCGGCAAGGTGTTGTTCCCCGCGACGAACGGATGATCGACCCAGTGCTGGGCGCAGGTGCGAAAGAGCATCGGATTCTCGAATCCCTCGGCCTTCAGGTCACGCTGCAGGTCTTCATCGGGCCGCAGGCCGGCGGCGCCAGGGTGTACGCAGCGGTCCCACTTGTTCAGGACAAAAGCAAAGGCGCGGCGCTGGCGTTGCTCGAGGAACAGCTCCCAGCCGAGCTTGTCGTGATACTTTTCCTGCGAGCCGACGTAGAGAACGATATCGGCGACCGGCAACAGGCGGATCAGCTTCTCGCGATTCGCCAGGTCGTTGCTGTCGAGGTCGGGCGTATCGACGAGGATTTTCTGCTCGAGGTTGGGCCGATCGTGGGCGGCGAGCTTGCAGAATTGCAGGGCCGGGTCGAGACGGGTGGTCTGGATCGAGTGATGGTAGTAGACGACCGGATCGCGCGTGGTGGGGCGAGCGAAGGAGGCGTTGGCGATCGACCCGCCGGCGAGGGCGTTGAGCAACGTTGATTTGCCGACGCCGGTGCCGCCCATGAGCATGATGACCAGCAACGGCTTTTCGAGTGTCAGCGCCTCGGCCTGGCGGTCGAGATCGTTGGCGAGCCCTTCCAGCGTGGCCCGCTGCAAGGTGGTGAGTGGATAGCGGTGCTTGGCGCCGAGCCAGGCACATAGGCGTCGCTCCAGCTCGCGCAACGCGGGCGCCAGGGTTCGCAGTAGAGGTCGATTATCGGATGGCATGAGCGGTCCGTTGGTTCCTCGGTCACAAAAAATCATGACTTACAAAATCATCAATGCAACGAGATGGTGGCCTTGAATTTTCTTGGTCTCATGATTTTGTGCTTCATGATTTTGTGAGACGCATTACTTCCACAGATACTTCGCAAATCGCTTCGATTGCACCGTCTCGACGCCCTTGTCTGTCTCGAACACCAGCAGCGCCGCCAGTTCCTCGTGGCTCTCGATCAACTTCAACCCACGTTCGATTCCTATGACGCAGATCGGCGTGTCGAAGCCGTCGGAAGTCGTGGCGTTCGGGGCGATCACCGTGACGCTACGTCGGCCGACCAGGCCGTAGCCGGTCTTGGGGTCGATGATGTGCGAATAGCGATTGCCGGCGATCTCGACGAACTGCTCGGCATCGCCCGCGGTGGAAACGCCGGCATTCTTGAGCGACAGATAATGCGTCGGCTCGGCGCCCGGATTCTTCAGCGGGGCGATTCCGACCTTCCAGCCGGCGGCATCCGGCGGCGGATCGCCGACCGCAATGTCGCCCCCCGCGGCGACGAGGGCGCGCGTGATGCCGTGCTGACGCAGGACGGCGAGGGCGGCATCGGCGGCGTAGCCCTTCGCGATGCCGCCCACGTCGAGCAGCATGCCCATCAGCAAGAGCTGCACGGTGCGGCCCTTCGCGTCGAGCTTGATTTTGCGGTAATCGACGAGTGCGAGCGCCTTCTTGATCTCCTCCGCCTTGGGCATCTCGCGCGAACGCCGGGCCTTGCGCCAGAGCCGCACGACCGGGCTGATGCTGATGTCGAAGGCGCCGTCGGTCTCCCGGGCTATCTCCTCCGATTTGCGCAGGATTTCGAAAAGATCGACACTTACCGCGACCGGCGGGCCCCCCGCCTTTTCGCACAGCTTCATCAGCTCGCTGGTCGGCTGATAATCGCTCATGATCGTATTCAGCTCGGCAACCCGAGCGAAGGCGGCCTTGACGGCTTTCTTCGCGGTTGCTTCATCGGCGGCATAGAGGACGATGCGAAACGTCGTCCCCATGTGTGGTTCGGTGAACTCGAAACGCAGCAGCGGCGCGGGCTGTAAAGCCTTGACGCCGGCCAGTCCGCACAGGAGAATCAATAAACTGATGGTGAGATGCTTTTGCATCGCTGGGTCCATGCTCCTCGTTAAGCGCCCGCGCGGCAAATCGGCGACGCGAGCGCTAAACGAGGACAGGAAAAATGGAGACTCTTACATGATCCGTATTATACAGTATCCCGTTCTGTTCGGGCTCGTCGCCTTCACCTTCATCGCTGTCGGCCCCGCGCCGACGCAGCCGGCGGCCAAATATCCCGCCATCGAGCCGGTCAAGCATCAGGCTTACACCGAAAAGGTCGAGGACAAGTTGTCGTTCGACTTGGTGCCGATTCCCGGCGGCACCTATCTCATGGGGAGCCCCGATAACGAGAAGGACCGCGCTGACAACGAAGGGCCGCAGCATCCGGTCACCGTGAAGGCGTTCTGGATGGCGAAGCTCGAGATCACCTGGGACGAGTACGACGTTTACTGGGAGAACCGCCCCAAGGGTCCGCCGCCGCGCCCCGAAATCGCCAAGAAGCCCGACAAGCTCCCCGACGCCGTCACCAGCCCGACGCCGCCTTACGACGACCCGACCTTCGGCTACGGCAAGAAGGGCTTCCCGGTCATCGCCGTCACGCATCACGCGGCCATGGAATATTGTCGCTGGCTGTCGCAGAAGACGGGCAAGGCGTATCGCCTGCCGACCGAGGCGGAGTGGGAATGGGCGGCCCGCGCCGGCACGACTAGTGACGACATGACCAAGCTCGACGAGCACGCCTGGTACGAGAAAAACTCCGGCGACATGCCGCACCAGGTCGGCAAAAAGAAGCCGAACGCCTGGGGCCTGCACGACATCCACGGCAATGTCGCGGAGTGGTGCATCGATGCGTACAAGAAGGATTTCTACGCCACGCTGCCGAAGGACAAGATCAGCATCATGCCGTTCAACCCGCCGACGGAGGATCGCTACCCTGACGTGGTCCGCGGCGGCTCCTGGAACGACGGTCCGGAGAAATGCCGCAGCGCCATCCGCCGGGCGTCCGACAAGACCTGGCTGAAGCGCGACCCGCAACGCCCACAGAGCATCTGGTGGATGACCGACGCCGATTGGGTGGGCTTCCGCGTGGTGCGGGCGGTGGAGGAGGACGAGCGGTTGAAGGGCATAAGATCGAAAGTGACCTGGTATAGCAATTGATGTGATAGCGCGGAGTAAAATGACTCGGGAGGCTCACATGCGAAGCAAAGAAACCGAACTTAACAGTGCCGCCTTTCGACGGCTGGAAGAAAACATTAAAGCAACCTATCCACACGGGCAGTATGTCGCCTTTGTGGACGGCGAGATTGTTGCCGATGCCGCGGAGTTTGATGAGCTCGATGCCAAGCTGGCAGCAGCCGGAATCGACTCGGTCAACGTCTTCGTTATCCAGGCTGGCCATCACTATCCGAAATATGCAGTCATCTTTTGAATGGGGCGGCAACGATGCCATCGCCAAGCGAGCAACGAAACCCGTATTTCGGCGTGCCGGAGCGTCCTTGGCTGTCGGTGCGCCTGGAAGCCAAGGACGGTACAACGCGCGTGTTCAAGTTGATCGCCGATTCGGGGAGTCCGTTCGCGATCATCATTGATGAAGCATGTCTCGCCCAGTTCAAGCACCGCGATGGCGAGCCCGTTGACACCAATTTCGGCCCGCTGGACGGTGCATGGTTCAAGATCGCGATGCCGGAAATGGGTCTCACCCAAAAGATCTTCGGCTGCGGTTCTGTGGAGGTCGTAGCGGGGGCCAGGGCAAATCATTCCGATTTCGAGGGCCTCGTCGGTCTGCCGTTCTTGCGTTTGCTGGAATACGGCGGCAATGCGGACGCGTTCTGGATTCGCCGACCGCAACTAAACTGATACACCGCGAAAAACTTGGGGAAGCATTCATGGGCCTGACATTCGTCGAAGCCACCGTTACCGGCAAGAAAGGCAAGAAGGCCGTCGTCAAATTCATGGTCGACAGCGGCGCCATCTATTCGCTGATGCCGGAGAAGGACTGGAAAGCGATTGGGTTGAAGCCCAAGCGGTCGATGACGTTCACGTTGGCCGACGGCACCGAGATCAAACGCGATGTGTCGGAGTGCCATATCGCATTGGCGCAAGTCGATGGGCACTCGCCGGTGATCCTGGGCGAGCCGGGCGACGATCCGCTGCTTGGGGCGGTGACGTTGGAGGTGCTGGGGTTGGTGTTGAATCCGTTCAATCGGACGTTGCAGCCAATGCATGGGGTGCTGGCGTAGCCCGGTTGACGTCTGTTCGGTGCCGACCAATTCTCATGAGGTGACAATCGTGGAAGAGCCAAAGCCCTCCGTGCATTATCAGCGGATAAGTTGGTGGGGAATTCCGTTCGTCTTCGCAATCGGTGTTCTATTTGGTTGCTTGGTCGGAGTTCAAGAACGAAGAACGCGCCTCGAGCTTCTCGAGGGCGTTGCGTTTTACGCGATCTTGGCGTTGGTTGTTGCGACTGCCATCGTTGTCCGTTCTCATATCCAAAGCAGACTCTGGGCTCACGTCGCACTGCTTATTGTTGTTTTTCTCGGATTGGCCATAGGTAGCATCTGGGTGTTGGTCGTTCCCGCCTCTCAGCCCTCCACGAAATTCCCCACCATCGACCCCGTCACCCACAAATCCTACACCGAAACCATCGAACGCGACGGCGTCAAAGCCTCCTTCGACATGATCGCCATCCCCGGTGGCACGTTTCTCATGGGGAGCCCCGCGTCCGAGAAGGGCCGCAAGGAGCATGAAGGGCCGCAGCATCCGGTCGCGATCAAGCCGCTCTGGGTCGGCAAGTGCGAGGTAACCTGGGGCGAGTACGATCTCTTCTGGGAGAAGAAGCCCAACGAGAAGCCGGCGGCGACCGAGGCCGACAAGAAGGCCGACGCCATCACCAGGCCGTCGAAGGCGAACCATCACGACATCGATTGGGGCTATGGCCGGGGCAAGAATCAGCCGGTGATCGCGATCCATTATCATGCTGCCATGGAGTATTGCCGCTGGCTGTCGGAGAAGACGGGCAAGACGTATCGGCTGCCGACGGAAGCGGAGTGGGAATGGGCGTGCCGGGCGGGGACGACGACCGCGTTCAGCTTCGGCGACGATGCGAAGCAACTCGGCGATCACGCGTGGATCGAGGCGAACGCCAACGACATGCCGCACCCCGTCGGCATGAAAAAGCCAAACGCCTTGGGCCTCTACGACATGCACGGCAACGTCGCGGAGTGGTGCATCGATCACTACGACGCGAAGTTCTACGGCACGCTGTCGCTGGAAAAGCCGTCGCTGTTGCCGTTCAAGATGCCGAGCGAGAAGCGTTACTCCTATGTGGTGCGCGGCGGCAGCTGGATCGAGCCGCCGGAGAAATGCCGCTCGAGCCAGCGCGATTTCTCGGTCCCCGACTGGCAGAAGAAGGACCCGCAGATCCCGCAGAGCATCTGGTGGAACAACGCCGACTGGGTCGGCTTCCGCTTGGTTCGGGCGGTGGAGGAGCACGAATCGTTGAAGGGGATGAAGTCGAAGATCACGAAGCAGAGTCCGAACTGATCTCTTCGTTTAGCGCCCGCAGGTTGTTTGCAACGGTAATGTGCCGCTGCAAACAACCTGCAGGCGCTAAACGAAGCGGGCTTTTATGGACTTGTCCACCGCTTCCGGTCACAATAATAGCACTCTCGCAAACCGCGCCTACTCCGGAGGACTCTCACATGTCGAACGACACGACTCGCCGCGAATTCCTGACCACGTCGCGCGTCGCCTGCAGCAACTTGGCCGCCGGCCGCGATACCACCACCGCCCCACAGACTACAAA
>JACXTT010001889.1_pt1 | contig 34181 bp, 30 predicted proteins | sample 9270951 | NCBI WGS metagenome assembly JACXTT01 (sample SAMN15532306, study PRJNA645909) | rock metagenome | isolation source: weathered quartz diorite | place: Puerto Rico | collected 2017-06-21 | reverse complement strand
CGACCCGGAGCACCGTTATCGAATTCGATTCGCCGATGGCGCCGAAGCCAGCTTTCATCGGTCTGAACTCACCATCTTCAAACACGCACAGACCGAAGGACTAGAGGCTTTGCTGACAGCCGACCTTTACCGGTTTGTCGCCCTTCGCTGCGTTACGGGCTCGACGGCATACGGACTTAGCCAAGAAGGGTCGGATGTGGACCGGCGCGGATTCTACCTGCCTCCCGCCGCGTTGCACTGGTCGCTCACAGGCGTGCCGGAGCAACTCGAGTCTGAACATGAAGAAGTGTACTGGGAAATCGAGAAATTCATTCGCCTCGCGCTGAAGGCGAATCCGAATGTGCTCGAGTGCCTGTATTCGCCGCTCATTGAAACATGCGCGCCAATCGGGCGGGAATTGATCGGCCTGCGCGAAGTGTTTCTCTCGAAGTACGTGCATCGCACCTATAATTCGTATGTACTTTCGCAATTCAAGAAACTCGAGCAGGACTTGCGAAATCACGGGCGTATCCGTTGGAAGCACGTCATGCATCTGATCCGGCTTCAGCTTTCCGGTGTCAGCGTGCTGAGACAAGGCTTTGTGCCGCTTGATGTGGGAATACACCGCGACCGTCTGCTCGCGATTCGCCGCGGCGAAGTGGAGTGGGACGAGGTGGAAGCGTGGCGGCTGGCGCTGCACCGGCAACTCGATGACGCGCTCGCTGTTACGACCTTGCCGGACCAGCCGAACTATGAACGCGCCAATGATTTCCTCATCCGCGCCCGGCAGTTCGCGGCCACGCCGGAGTATTCGGAGTGACGATCGATTTTGAACTCTTGCGCGCAGAGGCCGCGCGCCATCCTTATCCGCTGCTGTTCGCTACGATCAGTGGCGCGCATCTGTATGGATTCCCTTCGCCGGATTCCGACTACGACCTGCGAGGCGTGCACATCCTACCGGCGAAGGATGCCGTAGGCCTGCTCCCCAAACGCGAGACAATCGAGGTTACCGGCATCCGTAGCGGCATCGAACTCGACCTGGTTACGCACGATGTCCTCAAGTTCTTCACGCTGCTTTTGAAGCGCAACGGCTACGTCCTCGAGCAATTATATTCGCCGCTCCTGGTCGTTTCCACGGAGGCGCACAAAGAACTCAAGGAAATTGCGCACGGCTGCGTGACGCGACATCATTGCCATCACTACATGGGGTTTGCGGCAACGCAGTGGGGCCTATTCGAGAAGGAGGACCCGCCCCGGGTCAAACCCTTGCTCTATCTTTATAGAGTCATTCTGACGGGTATTCATCTCATGCGGACCGGAATCGTGGAAGCGAATCTTGTGACGCTCAATGAAGAGCTTCGACTGCCCTACGTCGGCGACCTGGTGGATCGAAAACGAACCGGCGCTGAAAAGAGCACGCTCGAGGCCGCGGAACGGGACTTTCACCGTGCCGAGTACAAACGTCTGATCGCAATGCTCGAAGACTCCGCAGCAGCCTCCCAACTGCCAACGGAGCCGCGATCGCGGAATGCACTTAACGATCTACTCGTGCGACTGCGTCTGCAACGTTGAGGCTGGGAAGGAGGGTGCAAACCCAACTCTCGAAAAACTGTGCAGCTCAATAATAGAGTTCGGGCAGAACATCCAGAGGATTTCCATTGACCATCCCAAGAATTTGCAAAAGCCTTCAAGACCGCGATGACCCGCATAAAGGGCGCTTGGGGTTAACGGATCTCCACGAAGGCTTCACCCCGTTCGAACCGTTCCTTGATCTGTGGCCACAGACGCGCGAAAGCCGAGAGCAGTACAGAGCGGCGGCAGTTGGGCAAGCGTACCCAAAGGCAAGCGTACCCAAAGGAACGATACACCAGGTGATTCAGTCAAAAGGCCGATGAAATCTTCATCCTTGCTAATGATCGTCAAGTCATGCTCGGCTGCGTATGCCCACAACATGGCATCCGAGGAACGCTCGAGGTGAACATCACGAACGTGAATAGCTTCTCCAGAGAGATCCTCAGCTATGAACCGGGCAAGGGCCGGTGGGAGTTGATTGTCGACGAGGAATTTCAAGCAGACAGCAAGACCGAATGATCTGCTTGGTGAGCTGCATATTCAATAGCCGCGAGAATATCTTCCCGTTCGAGGTCAGGATAGTCTTCGAGAATCTCGTTGAAAGCCGCTCCGGCGCCCAATAGTTCAAGCACATCGGTAACTCGAATTCGCAGTCCTCGGATGCAAGGGCGCCCGCCGCACTGCGCGTCATCAATCGTGATCCGGCTCAATCGGCTCTGAGTCATCTGTCACCTTCACTCATATTTTACTCCTACCGCCGCTTGGCCTTGATCACAATCGGAGTCCCGTAGAACCCGAACTCTTTCCGCAGCCGGTTCACCAGGAACCTCTGATACGAGAAATGCAGATCCGCGCCTTTGTTGGTGAAAATCGTGAATGTTGGCGGGCGCACGTCGCCCTGCGTCATGTAGAAGATCTTGAGATTCTCGTCGAAATTGATGCGTTCCACAAAGCGGTTCAACTCGCCCGTCGTCACCCGCTTCGACGCGCCCTCGTAGGCTTTGCGGACCATTGTCAGAATCGCCTTCACGCCCTTGCCGGACTTCGCCGAAATATGGGCGATCGACACGTAATCCAGGAACTTCAGCTCATCGCGGATCTGGTCGGTGAACGTCTTCTTCTGTTTCTCCGACGCGATATCCCACTTGTTGACCACCACGACGACGGCGCGTCCATCCTCGTGGGCGTAGCCTGCGATGGTCGCATCGGCGCCCACCACGCCTTCGGTCGCGTCGAGCACGACAATACATACGTTCGACAAACGGATGTGCCGCCGCGCCATCACGACGCTCAGCTTTTCCGCCATCTCGGTGGTCTTGCCTTTACGCCGGATGCCGGCCGTGTCGACAAACGTATATGGCACACCTTTCACGTCAATGGTCTCGTCCACCGCATCGCGAGTGGTGCCCGCGATCGGTGAAACAATCGCGCGATCCGTGCCCGTGAGCGCGTTCAGCAAGGTCGATTTGCCGACATTCGGCCGGCCAATAATCGCAATTCGAATTCCGGGATCGGCTGTTTCGGCTGCTTTCTCGCCCTCGGCCAGGAGCGGCTCTTCGGCAACCGGAAAATCTTTGGTCAGGTGATCGAGCAGTTCCGATACGCCGAGTCTGTGCTCAGCCGAAATCCCGTGCACATTCTTGAAGCCAAGCGAGTGAAAGTCGTTCACCAGATCGCGGCGCACTTCCGCGTCGATCTTGTTCACCGCCAGCGTGACCGGCTTGCCAAGCTTGCGCAGGATCTTAGCGAGATCCAAATCGGCCGCCGTAATCTCAGTTCGGCCGTCGATCAAAAAAACAATTTGCGTAGCGTCTTCGAGCGCCGTCTTCGCTTGCCGGAGAATCTCGCGGGGGATCCATTCCGAATCGTCGGGGATGATTCCGCCCGTATCAATCAAGGTAAATGGACGTCCGCGATAGTTGCACTCGCCGCGGATGCGGTCGCGCGTGATGCCAGGCTCGTCGCCGACAATCGACCGGCGTTGTCCGTGAATGGCGTTGAACAAAGTGGACTTGCCGACGTTCGGCCGCCCGACGATGACGACCGTAGGTACAGTATTCATGTGAAGGTCTACTATCCAATTTTCGTTGATTTGGGCGCCAAGAAGATAGTCGTGATTGGCGGAGGCAGAGTCGGACTGCGAAAAATCCGCGCTTTGGCCGACGCCGGAGCGCAGATTACTGTCGTCTCGCCGGCCCTTGCGGACACCCTTCCTGAAGGCGTCAAATGGCTCGAACGCGGCTACCAGGCAGGCGATCTCGACGGCGCCTTTCTCGCTTATGCCGCCACTGACGATCGCGCCGTAAACGCGGCGATTCGCAAAGAGGCGAACGCGAAAGGCATCCCCGTCAACGTCGCCGATGCGCCGGCCGAATGCGACTTCATCGTCCCCGCGCGCCTCCAGCACGCGGACCTGCAAATCGCCGTATCTACCGGAGGCACGCAACCCGGCCGCGCTGCCGCGATTCGCGACAAGATTAAGGAATTCTTAAGCGCGGCCATGCTCTGACATGCGACCATGTAGATTCACCCCCTCAACAAAATGCATTCTGAGCAGTCACACACTCGTAACATAGCCATCATTGCGCACGTTGACCATGGCAAGACCACTCTCGTCGACGCGATGCTGAAGCAAAGCGGTCTTTTCCGGGCCAATGAGGCCACCGCCGATCGCATGATGGACTCGAACGAACTCGAGCGCGAACGCGGCATCACCATTCTCGCCAAGATCACCGGCCTCCACTACAAAGGGTCGAAGATCAATATTGTCGACACGCCTGGCCACAGCGATTTTGGCGGCGAAGTCGAACGCGCACTCAAGATCGTCGACGGCGTCATGCTGCTCGTCGATGCATCCGAAGGGCCTCTGCCCCAGACCCGCTACGTTCTGATGAAGGCGCTGGAAGCGCACCTGTCGCCGATCGTCGTTATCAACAAAATCGACCGCAGCGATGCGCGCCCGCAGGAGGTGCTGAACGAAGTCTACGACCTGTTCATCGACCTTGGAGCTACGGAAGACCAGCTCGACTTCCCCGTCATTTACGCGAACGGCAAGGCCGGCGTCGCCAAGATGACGATGGAAGAAGAAGCAGTGGACTTGCGCCCGCTCTTCGACACGATCGTCGAGAAGATTCCACCGCCGCAAGGCGACGCGGAAGCCACTCTGCAGTTGCTCGTCGCCAACCTCGACTACAGCGATTACCTCGGCCGCCTCGCCATCGGGCGCGTCTTCCGAGGCACCCTCAAGCTGAACGATGAGGTCTCCATCGCCAAGCTCGACGGCACGATCCACAAGACCAAAATCACCAAGCTGTTCTCGTTCGAGGGTTTGAAGCGCGTCGATGAAACCGTAGGTCTGCCAGGCGACATGCTCGCGATTGCGGGCGTCGAAGGCATCACCATCGGCGACACCGTGACCTCCGCTGAAAACCCCGCGCCGCTTCCGCGTATTCAGATTGACGAACCGACGATTGCGATGACCTTCACCATCAATACGTCGCCGTTTGTCGGACGCGAAGGCCAGTACGTCACTTCGCGCAACCTGCGGGACCGCCTCGACAAGGAACTGCTCACCAACGTCGCAATCCGCGTGGAAGAAGCCGGCGGACCCGACGCGTTCAAGGTGATGGGCCGCGGCGAATTGCAACTCGCGATCATCATCGAAATGATGCGCCGCGAAGGTTTCGAGCTGATGGTCGGCAAGCCGGAAATCATCACGAAAGCGATCGACGGCAAGACGCACGAACCGATCGAACTGCTGGTGATCGACTGCCCCGACACCTTTGTCGGCGTCGTCATCGAGAAGCTCGGCACGCGCAAGGGCAAGATGGAAAAGATGGTGAACAACGGCTCCGGCCGCGTGCGCCTGGAGTTCCTGATCCCGTCGCGCGGCCTCATCGGGCTGCGAAGTGAAATGCTCACCGACACGCGCGGCACGGCCATCATGAACTCCCTGTTCCACGGCTACTGGGAATGGCAAGGCGATATCGCCTCGCGCCCAACCGGGTCGCTGATTGCGGATCGCGGCGGCGTGGCGACTTCCTACGCGATGTTCAATCTGCAGGAGCGGGGCGAGATGTTCCTCGCGCCGGGCACCGATGTTTACGAAGGCATGATCGTTGGCGAAAACGCCCGCGACGCCGACCTGAACGTGAACATCGTCAAGGAAAAGAAACTCACCAACATGCGCGCGTCGACCTCTGACGAAGCCATCCGCCTGGTGCCGCCCAAGATTCTCAACCTCGAACAGGCCCTCGAGTTCATCCGCGACGACGAGTTCGTCGAGGTGACGCCCAAGTCGATCCGCCTGCGCAAGAAGATCCTCAAAGCCAATCAGCGGTAGAGTCCAACTCACTGCCTTCGGAGGATGGTTCGCCATCCTCCTCTCCTTGAGGAACTCGTGCAAAACGGGTGCGGCACGAATCGTTCCTGGTCCATCGGCGGTGCGCCAAGCCGCACCCTTCGCACTCCTGACCCTCCAACTCATTTGCTATCCTGAAACTGCTCTCGGAACCGGGCCTCGCCCAGCAGCGGAATTGTCTCATTTCCTGCGATCTGCCGCCTTCGGTTGCCAAATTGGACGTGAAACGATGCACCGCTTTCACGTTTTGGCTTTCACAACCCGTCAAACAGTTTAGGCAACCCGAATGAACAACGTTCCCAAGTTGTATGAAGCGTTCGCGAAAGCGCTCAACATCCGTTTGGACCAGGTGAGCGACAGCCTCGCCTACAACTCAATCCCCGAGTGGGATTCGGTGGCGCATATGGCTCTGATCGCTGAATTAGAAGCCGCTTTCGACGTCATGCTCGATACCGACGACATCATCGGCATGAGCTCCGTCGGCGCCGCCAGAGAGATTCTTGAAAAACATAGCGTCGCGGTCTAGTAGTGCGAGCCGCCGTGCTGCTTCAAAATAAAGTCGCCCTTGTCACCGGGGCCACGCGAGGCATCGGCCTTGCAACCGCGAGACTCTTTCTACAACACGGCGCGCACGTCGTGCTCAATGGGCGCTCCGTCGAAAAACTGCAAGCCGTGCAGGCGGAACTGAACGCCGAGGTCCCCGGCGCCGCCATTACGCCATTGCCTTTCGACGCCTCCGATCCGGACTCGGTCCGCGACGCCTTTCAATCGCTTTTCAAACAGACAAAGCGCCTCGACGTGCTGATCGCCAACGCCGGGGTGCTCGACGACGCGCTGCTCGGCATGATCACCAAAACGCAGATCGAACGCGTCTTCGCGCCGAACGCCTACGGCATCCTTTATTGCGCGCAATATGCGAGCCGCATGATGGCGCGCAACAAGAGCGGCAGCATCGTGAACCTCGCGTCGATCGTCGGGCGCTTCGGCAACACGGGACAGGCAGTGTACGCGGGAAGCAAGGCCGCGGTGATCGGCATTACGCAGTCGCTCGCCAAAGAACTTGCGCCGCAAAACATACGCGTCAACGCGATCGCGCCCGGATTCATTGATACGGATATGGCGCGATCCATCGGCCCAGAGAAGTTCGCCGAACGCGCGGCCTCGGTCAAAATGGGCCGCGTGGGTTCCCCAGAAGAGGTCGCCAAGGTCGCGCTGTTCCTCGCGTCGGATCTCGCGTCCTACGTCACCGGACAAGTCATCGGAGTGGATGGAGGCATGCTGATTTGATCTTCGCCCAACGTTTGCAGGCTTTCGGCGATGCGGACGCCCTGGTTCTCGACAAAGGAACGCGCGTCAGCTACTCCGGTCTCGCTGCGCTTTCCGATTCCATCTACAGTCTGCCAGGCGCGCCTCGAACGCAGGGGACGCTGATTGCGATCGAATGCCAGAACGCACTGGCGCCGGTCGCCGCTTATCTGGGCGCTTTGCGGCACGGCTTCCCTGCTCTGCTGGTAGATTCCGAACTCGCCGCCGACATGCGCGAGCCGTTGTACGAACGTTACGCTGTCCCGCATGTGTTTCGCACGACCGGTGAATGGAAATCGCGCACTGGGCGAACCGCGCCGCTCGTGCATCCGGAGGTCGCGCTGCTGCTTTCCACCTCAGGCAGCACCGGCGCGCCGAAGCTGGTGCGTCTCACCCGCACGAACCTCCAATCGAACGCCGATTCTATCGCGCAATACCTCGGCCTGACGCCCGGCGAACGCCCCATCACGACACTGCCGGTGCACTATTCCTATGGCCTTTCGGTGCTCAACAGTCACCTCAACGTAGGAGCGACGGTGCTTCTAACCAGCGAGCCAGTCACGTCACGTCCATTCTGGGAAATGTTCCGGGCGCAGCAGGCGACCAGCCTCGCCGGAGTGCCCGCGATTTACAACATTCTGAAGCAGATGCGTTTTGAGCGTATGATGCTGCCTTCGCTCAAAACCATGACACAGGCGGGTGGCCGGCTGACGCCGGAACTCGTACGCCATTACGGGGAACTCGCCAAATTGCGCTCGCAACGCTTCTTTGTGATGTATGGACAGACTGAGGCGACGGCCAGGATTTCGTACGTGCCTCCAGACCGGCTGCTCGATAAGACAAGCTCGATCGGCATCGCGATCCCTGGCGGGCAACTGGACCTCATTGACTCCGGCGGCCAAATCATCAACGAACCCGGCATCGCAGGAGAACTTCGTTATCGCGGACCAAACGTGATGTTCGGCTACGCCACCGAAGCCGCCGAACTGGCTTTGCCCGATACGCAAGGCGGAGTGCTCCGAACGGGCGACCTCGCGACACGCGACGCTGAAGGCCTCTTCCACATCACGGGCAGGCTGAAGCGCTTCATCAAAGTCTTTGGCAACCGCATCGGGCTCGACGAGGTGGAAGGCCAGCTTCGGGACGCACACTTCGATGTCGCGGTCGCGGGAAGGGACGATCTGCTGCTGGTGGCTGCACGAGGACACGCCGATCTCGATGCGCTCGCGAACTATGTTTCCGGCCGCTACCGGCTGCATCGCTCGGCGATTCGCGTGAAGTCCGTCGAAAGCTTTCCGGTTTCGGCGGCGGGCAAGATTCTTTATGGCGAGTTGCTCTCGATGGGGGAGGCCTCCCGCTGAATATGGACGACTACTACTTCGATTGGCCGGTTTATGGGGTTCCAAACGCCGAAAAGTCCGCCAGCCTCTCGGAGGAACTCACGGCGCTCACTTGGCGCCATGCGAAGTCATGCGAGGCCTACGGCCGCATTCTCGAAGCACACGGCTATAAGCCAGGCCGGAAGTTTTCGCTGGAAGAGATCCCGTTCATCCCCGTGCGGCTGTTCAAAGAGTACGAGCTCAGCTCCGTGACGCCGGATGAAGTTTTCAAGACGCTCACCTCCTCTGGAACCACTTCGCAGCACGTGTCGCGCATCGTGCTCGATCGCGCGACGGCAACGGCGCAGACCAAAGCGCTCGTGCTCATTTTGCAGCAGTTTCTCGGCAAGGGGCGGCTGCCGATGTTGATCGTGGATCACCCGGGAGTCGTAAAGAACCGGCAGTCCTTTTCCGCGCGCGGGGCGGGCATCCTCGGCCTTTCCACCTTCGGCCGCGACCACACGTACGCACTCAAAGACGAGGACATGACGCCTGACGCCGACGCCATCCGTGCCTTCGCCGAACGCCATCGCGGCGAGCGCGTGTTCCTCTTCGGCTTCACCTTCATGGTCTGGAAGTATTTCGTACAGGCGATGCAGCGGGAAGTCCCGAGGTTCGACGACGCGATCCTCATCCACAGCGGCGGCTGGAAGAAACTCGCGGAAGAGGCCGTGGATCACGCGACCTTCAAGCGCTCCTTGCGCGAGAAATTCCACATCGACGCCGTGCATAACTTCTACGGCATGGTGGAACAAGTGGGCTCCGTCTTCATGGAATGCGAGCACGGCCGGTTGCATGCGCCGGCGTTTGCAGACGTGCTGATTCGCGATGCGCGCGACTGGTCCGTGTTGCCCAAAGGCGAGCGCGGCCTGATCCAGGCGCTCTCGGTGCTGCCGCGCAGCTATCCGGGCCACAGCCTGCTCACTGAGGACGCCGGCGAATGGACGGGCATCGACGACTGCCCTTGTGGCCGGCTCGGGCGCACGTTCCGCGTTCACGGGCGCATTGCGCAAGCCGAACTTCGAGGCTGCGGGGACACACACGCCGCGGCAATGGCAGGGGCAGCGCGATGAGCATGGCCGCCGAGTCAACCTATCGAACGCTGCTGCCGGACGCTCCGACTTTAGAAGCGCTTGCAGCGACTCCGCCACTCGCGGCGTTCGCCCCGGAGTCGATCGCGTTCGCGGAAGCACTGTCGTCCCACCTCACGCGCTCGGCCGAAGCACGGCGCTATCCGGAACTCGTCGCGCTCGGCTACTGGATGCGCAAGTCGAACCTCGCCCGCTTGCGCACAAGCCTCGAACAACGCTCGCCGGGCGCCTTGCTGGTTCCGCGAGGCGTGGCGCTGCACCTGGCGCCTTCGAACGTGGACACCATCTTCGTTTACTCGTGGTTCCTCTCTCTGCTCAGTGGCAACTGCAACATCGTGCGGCTCTCGTCAAAACCCTCGCCGCAGGCGGACCTGCTCGTGGATGCCATCGCGACCCTGCTGCAGGCGCCGGAGCATGCGGCAATCGCCGCGCGCACACTGCTTGTCCGCTACGCGCCCGATGACCGTATCACGGTCCGCCTTTCAAGCAAATGCGACGTTCGCGTCATCTGGGGCGGCGATGAGACCGTCCGGCAAATCCGAAGCCTGCCATTGCCCGCGACCGCCATTGAAGCAGCCTTCGCCCATAAGTATTCGCTCGCGCTGATCGACGCGCGGCGCTTCCTCGATGCGCCGGAACCGCAGAAGTCCGTGTGGGCGGAGTCTTTCTATAACGATGCGTACTGGTTCGGTCAAATGGCCTGTTCGTCTCCCCGGCTGGTGCTATGGCGCGGTTCGCGCGACCTTGCGGAACAGGCGGCAAACGACTTCTGGCCGCGTATCGAAGCGATCCTCCAACAAAAGCGCGGCGGCCAGCAACGATTCGGCGACGCCGATTACGTCAACAAACTCGTCGCGGGAGACACGCTTGCCATCGAGACGGCGGTTCGCGTGACTTTGGGGGCAAACAACGATTTGGTGCGCATCTGGCTCGAAACCCCGGCGCTCCATCACCAGCATCACTGCGGCGCGGGCCTGTTCTTCGAAGCGGCCATTGCGAATCTGGACGTTCTCCGGCAGTTGCTCAATCGCACGGTGCAAACTGTGTCCTACGCCGGCTTCGCCGCCGGAGAACTGCGCGCGTTCGCCGCCGAAGCGCCACTCGCCGGCATCGACCGCATCGTTCCGTTCGGGCGCGCCCTCGATTTTTCGCCTGTATGGGATGGCTTCGATCTCATGCGCGTGTTCATGCGCGAGGTTGCTGTAGCCTGAGAAAGAATCACACACCATGCCCCTGCTCCACAACGAGCGCCAAATCAAGTCCGTCGTGATCGCGGGCGCGGGAGGCTTCGCCCTCGAACTCTACGACTATCTGCATTCCGAAACCTTGTGCGGAGGCCCTGAAGTGGCCGGCTTCATTGACGACGCCCCCGGCGGCAAGGCCCCCAAAGGGATCGACCGTCCGCACCTCGGCGCGATCGCGGACTTTCGGCCCGTTGCGGGCCAGGTGGTCGTCGTGGCGATCGGCGCGGTACAGGCGCGGCGCGCCGTGCTTCAGCGCCTGTGGGCGAACGGAGCGCATACACCCGCCTACATTCACGGCGCCTCAGCCATTGTTTCGCCGGCCGCCACGCTCGGCGACGCAGTAATTGTCTGCCCATTCTCGATCGTCAACCGCAATGCCTCTCTCGCCACCGGCAGCGTGGTCAATGTGCATTGCAGCGTCGGCCACGGCTCTTCGGTCGGCGAGTACTCGGTGCTCTCGCCTTACGCGGCGCTCAACGGCGATGCGTCCATCGGCGCCAACTGCTTTCTCGGAACACGCGCCACGATCTATCCACGGGTCTCGATCGGCGACGGCTGCATCGTGGATTCCCATACAGGCGTACGAGCCAACGCGCCCGGCCGGCATATGATTTCTTCTCGCGGCGCGTATCAGGCGAACCCAATCCGACTCCCAGGGTGAACAGGATCGCCGACTGGAGCAAAAGTATTGGAAGCAGTAGTAGCGAGGTCAGCTCACGGCGACGGGCAGGAGTTCCGCGAGCTTGTCGTAGCTTTCCGCCGCGCCGTGTTCCATTCCGGATTTGATCACCGCGTCGCGCACTTCTTTCGACGGATACAGGATGGTTGCACGGAGCGTTGTTTTGCCTCCTTCTTCGGTCAGGACCGAGGTGACCCGGGATTCGCCTGGGAAGTCGTCGAATGACTCCATGTGGACGGAACCGTGGGGCGGATCGAGTTCGCGGTAGGTGCCGCGCATCCCCATTTCACGCCCATCAGGCCCGCGCATCATGAAGCGGAAGCCGCCGCCGACGCGCAGATCCACCTCGCAGACCGATAGGGACCAGCCTCGCGGGCCGAACCACCGTTTCAGCAATTCCGGCTTGCTGAGCGCATCGTAGACCAGCGTCTTGGGTGCGTCGAAGACGCGAGTGAGAGTGATTTCGCAATCGCTCGGGAGAGTGACTTGCAAGGTTCCTGTGTTCTTCATGGTTTCTTCGTCCTTTTCCTGGGTTTTTGTTGCGCCTGTATTTCTTCGAGCACCTGGTCGAGCCGTTCGAACTGCTCTTCCCACAGGCCGCGGTAGCGTTCGAGCCACAGATCGAGTTCCTGCAAAGGCTGGGCGCGAAGCGAGTAGATGCGTTGCTGGGCGTTGGGGCGAACCTCGACCAGTCCAGCTTCATTGAGCATCCGCAGATGTTTCGACGCCTGCGGCTGCCGCATGCCGAGCCGATCGACGACGCCTCCGACGGAGAGCGGACCGTTGAGGAGCAGTTCGACAATCTGCAAGCGGCCTGGCTCGGCCAGCGCCCGGAAGGTTTCAAGCATGAATATAATATGCCACGACACGAATATTCTTGTCAAGGAATATTAAAAGATGGAACTGTCGAACGCCACCGAGAGTCTTTTTAGGCCGTCGTCGCCCAGCGCAGCGCTTCTTCTGCGATCTCTTTGGGAACCGTGTGCGGTCCGGTGAACTCGCGATAGGTCACCGCGTAACCGTCACGCTTTATGAGAGGAACCATCTGGCGGCTGCAGCTATCGATTGGCAAAATCGCGTCGTCTGTTCCGTGCGAAACGAACACGCGCGGGGCCTTGCCGGCGCCTGCGCGAACGCCGCCGCCGGGAATGAACCCGGGCGAGAAAGCGACGATCGACGAAAACAAGCCCGGGTTCCGCATACCGAGGCCCAGGGCGTAGCTCGCTCCATCGGAAAACCCGGCTACCACCACCCGCTTCGCGTCTATGGTGGGCGCAAGGTCCATGGCGCGGCTCAAGGCTTGTCCGATTGCCTGGACGTCTTTGCCGTAGTCGCCCTGAATCGCGTCCCAGGTGCGGTCTTCGGATGCGGGGGACAACAGAAGAAAACCGAGATCGTCGGCAAGTGGGCCCATTCGCTTGATTCCCTGCTCTTCAGAACCGCCCGCTCCGTGCAGGTACACGACCAGCGCTCCGTTGTGAGCCTTCGCTGGAACGTAGAGCAGCGCGTCGCGGCGTTTCGGCCTGATATCCAGCGGGTGCACTCCCGGCGAAAGAGGGGCCGTTTGCGCGCCGCCGCTGGCATTGGCTCGAGGAGGAGTAGGAGGAGAAATCACATCCAGTTCGCCGCGAGCGCTCTTTGCGTCCTTCTTGCCGCCTCCGCTCGACGCCATGCATCCTCCGAGCGCAGCCATTGCCGCGACCGGGCAGAAGCTTTTTTGGAAAGACCGCCTGGTAATCATGGAAACTTTCCACATGATACTAAGGTTCACGGCCTGGAGCTTCCATTGCCCAAGGTGCGCTCAATCAGAATGGACCCGCACCGGGCAGGATATCTACTTTTTTACGTTAGAAAATGTGAACGACAGGCAGGTGGTGGACGCCATGATGACGGCGGCCATGAGGCATGCTGTGGTGATGGCGTTTCGCCGTGCTTTTCGCGACGGGCATTTCGTCCTGGTAGAAGTAAACGGCGATCGTATTGCCGGTGTTCGGCGCCGGCTCGAGAGTGATCTTGCCGCGATCGGCGCCAATAACCGCGCAGAGCAGGTTGTTGACGATGTAAGAGGCCTCGAGAATCAGCATCGGGTCGATGCCGACGACGATGCGCTTGGCTTCCCCAGCGATGTCCATCAACTCGTTCTTCTTCGCATTGAAGTCGAGAAAGTGACGGGCAGTCAGCTTGCCGTTGCCGGGCACCTGGAGGAATTCCAGGATGTCCATCCCATCGTTCGGAAAAAAGGTGACGGCCTCGGTGGCCCAGGCGGTATGAGTTGATGTTGACATTGTGTTCAGTCCTCTTTGCACATGCCAACGCAACCGGCCGTGAGCAGCGCTCACCGGCCGGAAACTTTTCTGATTCTTTTTTGAAGCGGGCTCTGCTACCAGCGAGGCAGAACGCGCCGCCAGTTCGGATCGACGTGCTGGCGCATTTCCGCTTCGTCGTCGCGTTTGCGATAGGGCAGCTTGGCGTAGCGCTCCCGCAACCGGGCAAGTTGATCGTAATCGAGACTCACTCCCAGACCCGGCTTATCGGGGATGGGCACTGCCCCTTCGGTAAACTGGATCCGCCCGCCTTCGACAACCTCGTCGAGTTCGGTCTGCCAGGGATAATGCGTATCACAGGCATGCGTCAGATGCGGCGAAGAAGCTCCCGCGTGCGCCATGATCATCATGCTCACGCCGACGTGGTTGTTCGAGTGCATCGACAGGCCGAGGCCCAGAACCTGGCACAATTCGGACAACTGCCGCTGCTTGCGGATGCCGCCCCAGTAGTGCGGGTCGGACAACACAATCTGGACGGCGTCTTTCTTCCAAGCCTTGGGGACGAGATCGAAGGAGGTAACCGCGACGTTCGACGCAAACGGCGTGCCGATGCCTTCGGCCAGCAGGCGGGAGCGAACCTCCGCCATGCCGTCGAGTTCCGCGGTGGGATCCTCGAGGTAGCCTCCATCGGTCAGTTCTTCGCGCAATTCGCGGCCTACACGCACGGACGTGTCTACAGACCAGGCGCAATTTGGATCGATTCGCAGCGGGTACTTTGGGCCGAACGCCGCGCGCAGTTCCTTGATGGAACGAATCTCTTCGTCCGGATCGAGCACACCGCCCTTCAGCTTGATTTCCTTGAAGCCGTACTTGGCGACCATCTGCTTCGCCTGGCGAACGAGCGACTCGGCGCTCAACGCCTCGCCGTATTCGTCCTCGCGCACGTCGCTGCCCATACCGCCTCCGCCAGCGTGCTTATAGAACAGGTAGGCGGAAAAGGGCGCGGCATCGCGGGCGCGGCCGCCGACGACATCGCACATCGGAAGATTCCAGGCTTTGCCGATGGCATCCAGGCAGGCGATCTCGATGGCGGCGTAGGCGCGAACCGGTTCGTCCACGGGGTTCTCACCCGGAACGAACATCGTCTGCGACCGGTCGCCCTCGGCTGCCTGAGCGGTCATATCCCGCCAAAGGCAGGTGAGCTGGAACACATCGCGGCCCTTCAAGCGTTCCCGCAGGTTTTCATACACCGCGGTTTGCTTGTCGCCGCCGTAGGTCTCGCTGATGCCGGTGATGCCTTGGTCGGTTTTCAGTTCGAGGATGGTCCGCAATGCATAAGGAGCGTGCAGACCATAGGAACTCCGCAGGGGCGCATCGGCGACTGCGATGGGATGGATGATGAGATCGGTAATCCGCAGAACTTACGCCTTGCGCGCGCCGCGCGACTGCCCCTTCAACTTCGACTGGCGGCGCTTGGCGGACTTGCGCTTGGGCTTGGTGATGATGAACGTACCGCTGCCGAGATACTCAGCCTGATACAGATGCTCTTTGACTTTTTCGGTCTTGGTGGTTGTGGCCAACTTGCTAACTCCTGAATTTGTTCGGAAACTTTAAGTGTACCGAATGAAGCAGCTACTTGTAATCCTCCTCGTTTCCGGACTGGCCTCTGCGCCCCTCGCGGGGAAAGCCAAACCCGTCGAGGATCCTCTGTTTGGAGAGATCGGCGGCATCCTCGCCGACCTCGGCAAGATCACGGGATGGAAGGCCAAACACGCGGTTCCCGCGGCTTACATCACCCGCGACAAGCTGCGCCAGTTCATCGACAGCCGGCTGAAAAAAGAGGTGAAAGACGACGAGGCGAAGGTCGAAGAACAGATCCTCGAAATGTTCGGACTGACGCCCCGCAGCTTCGACCTTCGCAAGTCCACGGTGGATCTGGTCACGGAGCAGGCGGCGGCGTTTTACGACTACAACCGCCGCAAGCTGTTCGTGCTCGAGAACAGCGAGAGCACCGTCGAACGGCGCGTGACGCTCGCGCACGAACTCGCCCATGCATTGGCCGACCAGCAGTTCTCGTTGCGCAAATATATTCGGGGCGGCATGCAGAGCGACGACATGTCCACGGCGCGGCAGGCAGTTGTCGAAGGGCAGGCAACCTGGCTCATGTGGGCGTATATGTCGGTGCGCAATGGCAAGGATCCGTCCGTACCCATCGAGTTGCTGGCCAATGCAGGCGTGAGCGCGGAATCCGCGGGCGCTGGCTTTCCGGTGCTGGCCGAGGTTCCGCTCTACATGCGGGAATCCCTCATATTTCCGTACAATCGCGGGCTTCTGTTCCAAAATGCCTTGTTCAAGAACAGAGGCGCCGCAAGCTTTGCGGACGTCTTCAACCGGCCGCCCGATTCGACGCGGCAGATCCTGCACCCCGAGGTCTGGGAGTCCGCCGAGAAGGTCCGGTCGATCGAGCCTCCCGTGGTGCGCGACGCAAAGAAGAACTACCGTTTGCGCGCCGAGGGCACCGTCGGCGAATTCGACCATCAGGTGCTGTTGCGGCAGCATGCGAGTGCGGAAGCGGCTGATCGCATCGCGCCGCTATGGCGCGCGGGGGCGTACCGGTTGTATCACTCGAGAGCCGCAGGAGCGGCGCCGCTGCTCGCCTACGCGGTCGAATGGGATACGCCCGAGACTGCCATCGCTTACGTTGGCTTCTACAAGAAGATCATGGGCAGCAAGGCGCCGAAGACCAAATTCACCAAGGAGACTCCGGATCGATTCGCGGGCTCGAACGAGTACGGTGCGTTCGAAGTTTGGCGTGACGGTGCGCGGGTTTACACAATCGAGGGGAAATGACAGCAGCAAGGATCGCGACTGCGCACCTGTACCAGCCTTTGCACGACGAACTGCTTGCATTGTTGCGTTCGCTCGAGAGTTCCGGCTGGTCGAAGCCGACAGTGTGCGGCGGCTGGACCGTGCAGGATATCGCGGCGCATATTCTGGATACGCAGGTACGCATCCTGTCGATGGGCCGCGATGGTTTGCAGCCGGCGCCTCCCGATCCGCCGATAGAAAGCTACGGTGGGTTGGTCGGGTTTCTGAACCGGCTCAATGCCGACTGGATCCGCGCAACGCGGCGGATGAGTCCCCAGGTACTGATCGACCTGTTGGCGGTGACGGGACCGCAACTGTCGGCGTACGTAACGTCGCTCGATCCCGATGCGCCGGCGTTGTTTCCGGTGGCGTGGGCGGGGGAGGATCGTTCCGCGAATTGGTTCGACATCGGGCGGAACTACACCGAGTACTGGCATCATCAACAGCAGATCCGGGATGCGGTGGGGAAGCCCGGGCTCACGGGACGGGTATGGCTGCATCCGGTGATCGCGTTGTTCCTGCGGGCGTTGCCTCGGGCGTATGCTGGCGTGGTGGCGGCGCAGGGGGTCCAAATACGGATCGAGGTGACTGGGGAGGCCGGTGGGGTTTGGGTGTTGACTCGTGGACTCGGTGGTTGGGAACTCGCGGACGGTCTCGAGGATCGACCGGAGGCTTCGGTGCGGCTGGATGACGATACCGCATGGAGGTTCCTGACCAAGGGACTTTCTGTGGACGAAGCTCGCCCGCGGATCCGGTTCGAGGGCGACCCCATGCTGGCGGAGCCTTTCCTGGGCGCTCTTGCCGTGATGGCGTGATTTTGTGTGAGACTTTTTGCGGGTTTGAGGCACTACCTTGGTATGCCAAGACGCGCACGTCCAGTCTGGCCAGGTTGCCCTTTTCACATCACCCAAAAGGGGAACAATGGCCAAGTCATTTTCCAGACGGAAGGTGACTTTAGAATCTATCTCGAGATCACGCGCAAAAGCCTCGACCGCGCCGGGGTTCGAATCCTTGCCTATGCGCTGATGAACAACCATGTACACATCGTTGCGGTGCCGGAGTACGGTGACGGGCTGAGCCACCTATTCCGCCGCCTCAGTGGAGGCTACGCACACTATTCCAACCTGAGAACGGGGTCGACAGGCCGGATTTGGCAGAGCCGTTACTATTCCGCCCCGATGTCCCCGCTGCACCTGCACTACGCGCTGCGGTACGTGGAAATGAACCCCGTTCGGGCGGGTCTGGTTGCAAACCCGGGATCTTACCGGTGGTCGAGCGCCCCGGCGCATTTCGGAGGAGGCGATCCGTTCGGAGTGCTCGATATGGAGTACTGGAAGCAGCGAGGCGGGAGCGAGTCCTGGATCCGGATGGTGGAGGCGCCGCGATACCGGACAAGAGAGATGGAGCACTACCTGCGAGTGTGCACGTACGCAGAGCGGCCATTCGGAGACGAGGAGTTCCTGCGGAAGGCGGAGGAGCGGTTGGGGCAATCGTTCAAGCGGTGGCCGTTCAGCCATTCGCTGGCGTCAGACGAAGTGACGTTCCGGCTCGACCATCTCCCGGGCGAGGAGTAGCACGTCTAGTCCCCACCCCGCCACTTCTGGGACACGCCGGCGTGTCCCAGAAGTGGCGGGGTAAGGGGTATGCCCTCTAGGCCTGTTGTCCTGCGGAGGCCAACAAAAAAGCGGGCGCCGCCGAAGAGAAAGCTACCAGGGCAACGCGCCAATGAGCTTCAGCCCCAAATCCGAAAGCACCGCCGGCTCTCCCGGCTCAGGATCCAATTGACCAGGCATCCCGCGCCACCATACGGGGGCGCGTTTGGTCTGCCACCATCTCTGTAGCAACTGGCCTTCTTCCGCATAGTCGGCAGGTGGCCCCATCATCACAAATGTCGCGACTCTGGGCCGCTTGGACAAATTCGTCGCGGACCCATGCGGCAGCTTCGTGGACCAGAGAATGAGATCCCCCGCCTTGCCTGTGACGTGCGTGGTTGTCCAATCATTCAAACCGGGAAATATGAAATCGAAACTGGGAAGCCGGGCATACAGTTTCAACCAGGCATCCAGATTTTGATAAACCTTTGGGATGCACTGAAACCCGCCCTCGTCGTAATCTGTGTCGCTTAGCAGAATCACCGCTTGCAAGGACTCCTCCGTCGCACGCGGGTCCGTGTCCCAATGAATGCTGCCGTAACTGAGGCTGGGATAGTTCGGATTCACGGGGGGGCGGAAGATACAACGGTTGATATCCACCAGCAGGCGCGGTGTTCCATGGAATTCCGTGAATACCTGGTGGAGGCCGGGATACTCCCGGATGTCCCACAAAGATTGCGCATGATGCAGCGGTACTACGCCGTCAAGCACGGGATCGCTGCGATACCACGTCGACCTGTCGGCAAGGTCCGCGCCAATGAAAGCCGCGATGTCGACAACGGCGTTTTCGATGAGAGACCGCGGAATCACATCGCGAATCACCATGTACCCGAAAGTCCGGAAATGTTCGCGGTCCTCGTCTTTAATCCAATTCGGCACAATATCTACGACCCGAACCAAGATCATTTTGCCGACGACCGGAGGCCAACAAAAAAGCGGGTTCCTCCGAAGAGAAACCCGCTCAATCTACCTACTACCGTTAACCGAAACCGCGGCCTAGAACATAAAGCGCAGGGCCAACTGGAACTTCCGTTCCGTGCCGCCCTGGCTGCTCAGGATCTTGCCGAAGTTCGGATCGCCCTGGGTGAGGTTGGGCGAACCCAACTGCACCGTATTGGTGACGTTGAAGCCTTCCGCACGGAACTGCATCCTGTAGCGTTCGGTGATGTTGATCGCCTTGAACAACGACAGATCCATGTAGTGCTGGCCGGGGATGTTGATGCTCTGCAGACCCGCGTTGCCCTGGGTTCCAGGAGCCGGCGCCTTGACGACGCTGGTGTCGAACCACTGAGCCGCGCTGCGTCCACCGGACGGCGCGCCGACAGTGCCCGTGACATCCGGCAGGCACTTCGAGAAGCTGCCCACACAGTTGTTCGTGCTGAAGGTCGCCGGGTTGCCGGTGCGGAGGGTGATGATGCTGTTCAACTGCCAGCCGCCGAGTACTGCGTTGGCGACCTTGGAATCGGAGTTCAGCAGCGCTTTACCGCGGCCGAACGGCAGATCGTAGTTGAAGCTCGCGGTCAAGCTGTGGCGGATATCCCAAGCGGCGCTCGAGTAATTCTTCGACCAGTTGAGCGGATCGAGAGTGCCGAAGCCGGAGGAACCCGACAGCGTGGTGCCGGACGTAGCGAGGGCGTGGCCCCAAGTGTAGCTGACGAGAGCCTGCAAGCCATTGCTATAGCGCTTCTCGTACTTGGCGGTCATGCCGGCGTAGTTGCCGAAACCGAACGTAGCGGTGCCGTTGATGCCGAAGAGATTCGGAGCAATCACGCGGCGGGGATCGCAAGGATTATTTGCAATCGGGCTGTTCGGGCAGGCATTCGGATCGTAGAAGTGCAACTGCTTGGCCTGGTGATTGCCGACGTAGGCCAGTTCAAAGGCCTGTGCGCCGCGGAATTCCCGCTGCACCGAGAAGTTCCACTTGTGAACCAACGGATTGCGGAAATTGTTCACCAACTGGCGGAAGCTGATGTTGGCGGGCAGCCCGTTGAAGATATTCGTCGGGAAGCCGCGCGACACGCCACCTTCCTGTCCATTCGGATTGAAGAACGGATTCGGATCGAACGCCGTCAGCGTACCCGTGCGGTTGACCTGGACCGTCTGGTTGAACGGAACCTGTTCGCCGCGGTTCGGGTTGCCGCCCTGGTTCTCTTCGCCGCCGTAGAAGATGCCGTAACCAGCGCGGATCACGGTCTTCTGGTTGAGGCTGTAAGCGAACCCAATGCGCGGAGCGATATTGGTCCTATCCCAGGGGATCATGTACTTGCTGACCTGACCGCGCGAAACCTTCAGGTTGGGGAAGGAGGTCGCGAAGTTCGAAGGCAGCGGAGCGTCCTGATCTTTGCCCTCGGGAATGAAGAGGGTCAAATTCTGGATGTCGAGGTTGGATTGGCGTCCGAACTTTTCACCGATCGGCGAAAACAGTTCGTAGCGGAGGCCGTAGTTGATGGTCAACTTCGAATTCACCTTCCAGTCATCCTGTGCATAGAACGCCCAGGCGGACTTTTCGGACGAAATAAAGTTAGCCGTCGACCCCTGGCCACCGGTGACGCGGCCCAGGAGCCACGAGGCGTAGCCATCGCCCGTCAGGTTATCCGCACCCACCGTGCCCGCGTTCGGGAACGAGGTTTCGCGGCGGTTGAAGTTCCAGTTGCCGTGCGGCGAGGGGAATTGGAAGAAGGGGAACTTGATCGGGCGGAATTCCGCGCCGAACTTATAGCTGTGTCCGCCCTTGTTCACTGCAACGTTCTGGATGAAATCCCAAACGTTGTTGTATTCCTTCGAGGGCAGCCAGTCAGACGCGCCAAAGCCGCTGTAACGGTCGATGGAGGTCGATGGCAAACCACCGTTCAGCGGACCGGTCGGATTGTAACCGCCGATGCCGAACGCCTTGAACTGGTCCACTTCAGGTAGAGCCTGGGTGCGCGAAGTCACGAGGCGGGTAAACGCCGCGCGGGTTTCGGACACGATCGAAGGGGTCCACACACGGGTGTAGCTCATCATCGCGTTGCGCGCCAACGTCACCGCTGCGTTCGAAGCGAAGTAAGTCGCGTCGAGAGCGCCGGGAAGCGGAGCGCCATTGAACTGATCGAGGTCGGACCAGCTCATCGAGCCGAAAAGGGTGTCCTTGTCGCTGATCTTGTGATCGATGCGCAGGTCGCCCTGGTGGATGGCCTGCTGACCGGATGTGGTGACGAAGTAGTTGTTCTGCTGGAAGCCACTGCCGCCGTTGACGAGTCTCGAAGGATCCGGGAACAGCGCCATGATCTTTGCGGCGGCCGGATCGAGACGCGCTGCCGGAATGATGTTTCCGGCGAAAGGCGTACGAACCAGTCCACCAGCTCCAGTGGTTTGCGTGAGCGGATCGAAGATCATGCCTTCACGAATATTGGCGCCGCCCGGAGCATTGGCAATGGTGTTGCCAAGCAGGGACGAGAAGTTTCCAGTCTTCATCGCCGCCGTGGGGATGGTGAAGAAGTCCGAAGTGCCGAGGCCAGGAACCGTTCCGCCGGTGGAACGGACGATCGTGCCCTGATAATCGGCAAACCAGAAGGTGCGGTTCTTGATCGCGGGACCGCCGACAGCTACGCCGAACTGGTTCTGTTTGAACGGTCCGCGAGCTGCATTGCTGGAGTTGCGCTCCCACCGGTTGGCGTTGAGCTTGTCGTTCTGCAGATATTCGAATGCCGAACCATGGATCTGGTTGGTTCCTGCTTTGAGGTTCACATTCACCACACCGCCCGCGCCACGGCCGTATTCGGCGTTGTAGCCGTTGGTCATGACTTTCATTTCGCCGATGGCCTCAACAGAGGGGCCGACTACGAACGAGGTCTGGTTCAGGAAGTCAATGACGTTGACGTTGTTGTCCACGCCGTTGAGCAGGAAGTTGTTCTGTCCATTGGAACGGACGCCGTTGGCGGAAAATCCACCGCCCGTGGCGTCACGAGCGCCGGGTTCGTTGGGAACGACTCCGGGCGAGAGGCGCGCAAGGTAAGTGAAGACCCGTTGACCGCCGAGGGGCAGTTCACCAACGGCCTTGGCGCCCAACTGCGCGCCCTGGATCGTGGATTCGGTCTGGAGGAGAGGAGCTTCGGCTGCAACTTCGATAGCTGTTGCAACGTCTCCAAGCTGGAGCTGGAAATCCACACTGATACGGTCGCCGCCGGTCAACAGGATGTTCTTGCGAACAGCTTTGTTGAACCCTTTCGATTCGACTTCGATGGTGTAGATGCCCGTCTTGAGAGCTGGACGCGCATAATCGCCACCCACACCGGTGGTCAAACTATAGCGAAGCCCAGTGGCTTCTTCGATGATGTTTACCTTAGCGCCTGCGACTGCACCGCCCGACTGATCGGTGACGCTGCCGACTAAGGTTGCGAGATCGCGTTGACCGAACGAGGTCATGGCGAAGAGCAAAAGAATGAGAAATGCTGTCACTACTTGGCGACGCATCTGTTACCCCCTGGTAATCTGAAACTACTACTCGGGATATCCTAGCAAGTTGACATACCAGTTACAAGTGGCTCGTTTTCTGGCAGGCGCTATGGCGCTGTCCTTGCCGGCGCAGGCGCCTGCGCCGCCGGCGGCAAGGTTCGAAAACAGGGCCATTTTGTGGGGAATTTCGGCTGTCAACCGGTTCGGCGGCGAGTCCCGCAAAGACTACATTCTCGAAACGACGGGCAACGGAGTGTTGATCTTCGACTTCGACAACGATGGAGACGAGGATATCCTGATCCTCAATGGAACCCGTTTCGGACAGCAAAAAACGTCCGCACTTCCGAGCCTCTATCGCAACGATGGCGACGGCAAGTATACGGACATTGCTCGCGAAACCGGGTTCGCCAGTGAGGGTTGGGCGCAGGGGGTGTGCGCCGGTGATATCGATAATGACGGCTTCACGGACGTCTACGTTACCTACTATGGACAAGATCGTCTGTATCGCAACATTGGCGGCAAACGTTTCGAAGATGTAACTGCGTCCGCGAAGCTCAGAACTACCGGCGTCAGGTTCGGCTCGGGCTGCACGTTCCTCGACTACGACCGTGATGGAAGGCTCGATCTCTTCGTTTCCAACTATGTCGATCTGGATTTAGCAAAAACTCCGAAGCCTGGTTCCACCGCCGAGTGCAAGTGGAAGGAACTCGCCGTTATGTGCGGACCTCGCGGGTTACCGCTCGCCTCCAACATTCTCTATCACCAGAACACTGACGGAACCTTCACCGATGTGAGCGGCCCGATGGGAATCCTCAAACCTGGCGGCCGTTATTCCCTGCAAGCGGTAACCGCGGACTTCGATAACGACGGCTGGCCCGACATCTACGTCGCCTGCGATATGACGCCGAGCCTCTTGTTCCACAACAAAGGTGGTAAAGGTTTTGAAGAGCGGGGCGTCGATGCAGGCGTAGCGTACAACTTCGACGGACGCCTGCAAGCCGGCATGGGAGGGGCCGTGGGCGACTTCGACCGCGACGGGCGCCTCGATATTGCCAAGACGAATTTCTCTGGCGATCTCATTTCGCTGTTCCGCAATGAAGGCGGCATGTTCTTCACCGACGTGTCCCGTGAGATGGGGCTCGGCGTCAACCAGTTACTGGGTTGGGGCATCGCTTTGGCGGACTTCGACGATGACGGGTGGCTCGATCTGATGAGCGTCAACGGTCACGTCTATCCGGAGGTGGAAGGCGCCAATGTAGGCGATAAATATCGACAGGAGACACTGCTCTATCACAATGAAGCAGGCAGGAAGTTCAAAGATCAGAGCAAGGCCGCCGGGCTGATGGAGGAACCTCGCGCGTCGAGAGGCCTCGCGCTCGGCGATCTCGATGGCGACGGACGCCCGGAAGCGGTCATCGTCAACATGAACGGCAAACCGGCCGTGCTGAAAAACGTCTCGGCGGCGGCCGGCGCGTTCGTGAATCTCTTGCTCGAAGGCGCCCCCGGTAAATCGAACCGGTCGGCCATCGGAGCGCGTTGGACGGTGGAGGCCGCCGGAGGCAAGCGTTGGATCGGCGACGTGATGAGCGGCGCGAGCTTTTACTCGCAGCACTCCTTCACGCAGCACATAGGATTGGGCGCCGGGATCGACAAGGTAGATGTGACGGTACGCTGGCCAAGCGGCGCCACGCAAAAGTTCCTGGGGCTCGCCACTGGAAATGGCAAGCCCCACCGTCTCAAAGAGGGAAACTAGCTCCCAACTAACGAGAGAAGACGAAACCGAAGCCTGTGGTATATAGGAAGTCGTTCTTCTTGCGGCCCGCGACCGGAACGTTGAGAAAGCGGTCGCTGAGCGAGATGTTCCAGGTCAGCCACTTGTTGAGTTGCGTCGTCGCGCCGGTATCGAAATTGACGCGATAGCGGTCGCTCTCCTGCAGGTTGTTGAACATGCGGAAGCTCTGAAACAAGTTGGTCCGCTTGCCGGCTTTGTAGTTGAAATCGTCGCCCCAATAACCATCCGCGCCGTTCCGCACAAAAGGCAGGGCGGGACGGACGGGATCGAAACTTTCACGGTTCCACGCCACGCCGCCAAGCAGGTCGAAGCGGCCTTTTTCACCCTTCCAGGCACTGAAGCCGGCGCCTCCCCCGATCACGACGCGAAGGTCGAGGTTCTGAAATTTGTCGTATTCGTAGTCGTTGAAGGTGTTGATGAAAATGCGGGGCCTCAGATTGCGGTTGTACGCCCAGCCTCCGCGAATCGCCTGCGCCGTTTGCGCGGACACATTGTTGACCGAAGCCGACGCCTTTACGGCATTGAAGTAGACCGTGGTCTTGTCGTTGCGAGTGACCCGGCCCGCGCTCAGGCCCATCGTCCAGGTGGCGGTCTCGGCGTTGCCCTTGGTTCCGGCCCAGCCGATATTCGCGTTGCCGCTCCAGAGGTCGAGCCAGCGAGGGTTCAGCAGGCGTTCGTAGGCCCGCTGTTCCGCGGCGTCGCGCAAACCGACAATTTCCGAGGGAGGCACAGCGCTGGTGGACCCGCCCGAAGTAACTTCCGCCTTGTCTTTGTCAACCTTGAGCGTGCCACTGAAGGTTCGCTCAGGGGTCACGATGGTGATCGGCGTTTCCGCGTTCGCGGACTCCACCTGATCCCACGGCAAGGTGACGGTTCCAAAATGAGTGCTTTTGATCGTGAGTGTCTTGGCGTCTTTCTTGACGATGGTTCCCGACACGCGGTCGCCATTCTTCATCACGATCTGATCGCCCAAAACAAGCGATGTGAAACACACCGCTACATATAGGACCTTTCGAGACATCTTCCTCCTACACAGCTCTAGTAAGCCCCCGCTCGTTTTTCATTATAACGGGGGTCGCGGAGGACGCCGCCTTCGATCCAGGCTAGTTGATGTTCAGGAATTTCTCTAAGCGCTCGAGGTTTTTTTCCGCCATCTGCAGGTTGAGGCGCGCCGCTTCGGGGTTCTTGTTCACCATCGAATCCGAAGACTCTTTCATCAGGTACTGAAAACGCCCGACTGCCTCTCGAATGTCGCGCCGGATGCCGCCAACGCCCTGCCGCTGTTGCGCGGCTTCGAGACGCCGCACCGATTCTTCGGCGCTCGCAAAGCGGATCGAGAGCGTGTTGAATTTCTGGCGCAACTCTTCCATTTCGCGCGCCACCTGCGGATCCACCTGTGGACGCTGCTGCTGCGGGGGTGGCTCCGCCTGGTACGAATTGCTGACCTGCGGCCTCTGCTGCTGCGGCTGCGTGACGCCTGCCGGTTGTTGTTGCGAGGAGGAGGACGGCTGTTGCGTGGGAGTGGTGCTTGCGGTGGTGGTAGTTGCCGCCGGCAACTGCGGGCGACCCGGCTTGTCCTTGGCGCCCGTTACCGGAGGAACCGTTGCGGTCGCTCCGCTCGAACCCGTAGCCACAACCGGGGTGGTCACAACAGGCTGCGGATCGGACGGTTTGCCTTCTACAGGTTGTTGCTTGGGTTCGACGACGGGCTTTGTTGTTGTGGACGTTTCGGGCGGCGTGACCGGAGGCTTCGAGCCGCCGAACCATTCCGGCCCCTTCATGGCTGCAACCCCGCCAAGCCCGGCGAGAACCAAAACCGCGAGACCGATCCACATGCCTTTCGATGAGGACCCGCCGCTCTGCGCGGGCGGAGGAGGTGGAGGAGGGGGCGCATACGCCTGCTGGTGCGGCGCCGGGGGAGGAGGCGGCGGCATCACAGCCGTTGGCGTTGGTCGCGCCGGGGCAGGCATTGGCATGGTCGCGACGTGCGGCGTAGGTGGAGGCGGCGCCGGAGTAGGGGCGGTTGCGGCAGCCGCGGCCCCGCTATTCCCCGACAGCGCGGCGCGAAACGCTTCAGCCGACTGGAATCGGGCAGCGCGATCCTTGGCGATCGCCATCATGATCACGTCGTTCAACGCCGTTGGAACACGAGGATCGAGTTGAATCGGAGGAGGAGGGTTTTGCTGAATATGCGCCGCCATGATCGAGTAATCGCTATCGCCGTCAAATGGACGTTTGCCGGTCACAGCCTGATAGAGCGTGATGCCCAGCGAGTAGAGATCCGAACGTCCATCCAGGTCGTCGGCGCCGCGGATCTGTTCCGGCGACATATAGTACAGCGATCCCACCGTGCGGCCGGTGGAGGTCAAACGGCGATCCTGCGCGAGACGGGCGATGCCAAAGTCCATCAGCTTCACCACGCCATCGGGCTGCACCATGATGTTTTCGGGCTTGATGTCACGGTGCACCACGCCGCGCGCATGTGCGTAAGCGAGCGCGTCAAGCACCTGGCCGATGATGTTCGACGCAAGGTCCGGGCCAAGCGGGCCGCGCTGCAGCGCCTTGTCGAGCGTCATGCCATCGACGTACTCGATGAACATGAGGATGCGATCGCCCTGCCTCGTCGCCGTGTGCAGACCCGCGATGTTGGGATGATGCAGCGTCGCCTGCACTTTGATTTCGCGCAGAAAGCGATCCGCCAGATCGGCATGTTGCTCGAGGTTCGGCAACAGGACCTTCATCGCTTCGAAGCGGTCGGACAGCACATTGCGGACCTTGTAGACCTGGCCCATACCGCCCGCGCCTAGAATCTGTATGACCTCGTAGTCGCCGAACTTCTCACCGATTTGAAACATGCCGTTGTTCCTTACTATTTATTGATACTGCGAACCGCATCGCCCACGCGAGGCTTGCCGGCGCCGGTATAAGTGCCCGTCGCCGAATCGCCGTCTACTTCCGTCAAAGACAATTCGCCGAGCGGCTCTTCAATCCGCTTGATGACCTTGCCCGTCGCCGGGTCTTTGATTTCGCGGCCTACGCGCCGCACGGAAAGACGGTCGCCGACCTTCAAGCCCGACTTGCCGCCGGAATTGATAATGATGGTGTTGCCCGAAACGTCGGCAACCAACGCGTCCACCACAACGGCCTTGACGGTGATCGCGGGCGCGGTCGATTCAAGGCGCACCGCCATGTCCGTCACGGCTTTGTTCACCGCCTCACCGATAATCGTGTTCGAGAAATTGCTGCTGCGCATGTCGAGGCCGCCCGCGCCAAAGCCGCTCGTGCCCGAACCGCCGCCTCCTAAATCGAGACCCGAACGGGCCGATTCGCCCTTGCCCTGCGCCACGGTCAGAACTTCCGCGGTATCCACGCTGATCAGGCGCGAACTGATCTGCACCACAGCCTTGGCGGATTTCTTGCCGATGTTGCCGAGGCCGATCTTGCCGCCATACTTGCCGCCGATGCCGCCGGTGTTGACGCTCGAATCATCGCGGCCGAACTGCGTGATGGAGCCGACAATGATCGCCTCCACTCCGAGCAGCCTGCCGATCTTGGCCGCGGAGTTGGAATCGAACCGGTCGGTATTGGACATGTTCTGTTCGGCAAGAATCTTGTCAAGCGCCTTGCGTTCAATCACGCTATACACGCCGCCGCTCACCAGCCGGTCGACCAGAATATCGGAGATGCCCTTGCCGATATCCACGTTGGTTCCGAAGAGTTGCGTGACGCTCGCCGTGACGGTGCCGTATTCAAAATTCATTACCGCCACGCGACGCTTCTGCTTCGGTTGTTGCGCTGCCGCGAGGCCGCTCAGCGCTACGATTCCGCATAACATTGTCAGAGTTCTGGATCGCCACATTGGATTACCAACCCCCCTCTCCACTATTTTCACAGGTTCTGTTAAGATTCTCATAGGTACCATAACCACACATGTTCTATCGTAATTCGCAGGTCCGTTCTTAGGAATGTATCCGCCCAGAGGTTTCCCACCCCGCAAGCCCCGTATTCGTGAAAACGTCAACGAGGCCATTCGCGCCCGCGAAGTCCGGGCTGTTTTCCCCGATGGCACGGTCGAGATTATGCCAACCCCTGCAGCCGTCCGCAAGGCGCAGGACATGGGTCTCGATCTGATTGTAATCGCTCCCACAGCCGAACCCCCAGTCGCTAAGGCGATGGACTATGGCCAGTGGCAGTACGAAAACAAGAAGAAGCAGCACGAAGCCAAGAAGAAACAGCACATCATCCAGGTGAAGGAACTGAAGTTCCGCCCCAACACCGATGATCACGACTACGACTTCAAGAAGAACCATGCGCTTCGCTTTTTGAAAGAAGGCAATCGCGTCAAGGCGGTTGTTCAGTTCCGCGGACGCGAAATCGCTCACGTCGATCTGGGCAAGAACCTTCTTCTCCGCTTTGCCGCAGACCTGCAGGGCGTCGGCGCCGTCGAAGGCCAACCGAAGCTCGAAGGGCGCAACGCGCACATCATTTTGAGCCCGGTCAAGCAAGCCGCTCCGGCCAAGGCGGATACGCCCAAGGAAAAGAAGCCCGCGCCACCTCCGCAGAGTTCGCCCACCGGCGGCGGCAGCAGCAACCCTGTTTCGTAACATCGAAATTTGGCGCAGTACCCTCACAGCTATGTAAGCGTAGCGAGACGGTGATTCGGATCATTACGGACCGTTCACCGTCTTTTGGTTTTCGGATCGCGAACTACAATCTACAATACAGGCGCCACAGTCACCACGCCGCCATCCAGCCGGACCGTGACCTGCTTGCCGAACGCTGCCTGATAAAGCCAGGTTTCACGCGGAAGCTCCAACCCCGAACCGAAGGTTACGGAAAGCGGGCTCCAAGCAGGGCCGAGAGCCTCCTCGCGCGGCATACCCGCCTTGACGGCCTTCAGCTTGTCCTGCGCTACTGCGCGCGCCGGCGCTCCCGGTATGCGCGCCGTGATCAGCGAGTACAACTCCGGCCCGAACTCGCTGTGCAAAGCCTGGCTGTTCGCCAATTGACTTCCTTTGGCGGAAAACCGCAGCGTCGCACCTCCTTTGTCGATCGCCAAAGTATCGAGCGCGCTGTCGCCGTTCTTCAGCTTCAGGCCGTCCTTCATCGCCTGCACCCACGTGGAGATTTCCGTGGCCCGCTCAGGCGAGGCCGCCTCGAGTTCCCCGTCGATGCTCATTTCCCCAGCGAGCTTCGCGCCAAAAGCGAACTCGCGGGCGCCAGCCAACGGGCCTGCGCCGGCGCCTGGAACAGCAGCTGGCGGCTGTGGCTCCACAACGACCCACAACTCATGATCCGAGGCAGCCATCCCGCGGGCGCGCGCCGCCACCCAGCCTGCGTTTGCGTCTGCTACTGGCGGCGCCTGCAGACGCGCAAGCGCGGCGCGAATCGAAGGCTCCGGACCCACCAACATCGCCTGGGCGCCTCCCAGAAACACAGGACTCGAGCCCTGCGAATAGAACATCCCCGCGACTTGCCCTTTCTCGAAATGCCCGGTCATCAGCATCACGACATCCCGCGGACCACCGATCGACAGCCACAAGTGATCGACCTCCTGGAAAGCACCCAGCGCGTTCGTGTTCCTCTCGCCGAACGCAATCCCCATCATCTCGGCCATGCGGAAAACCTTTTGAAAGTCCATGCCGATCGCCATCTGCGCATTCGGATGCAGAAAGCGCAGGAAGTCCGTATGCCCCAGCGCGACCACGCGAGCCTTGGGCGCTGCGGAACCTGGCCGCCGGACGCCGGCAGTTCCGTTTGCCGCCGCTTGCGCCCCCGCCGTTCCTGTTGTCGAAGGTCTGCCTCCCAATAGTCCCGCGGCAATGTTCGGAACCGGAACGTCCTGCGCCAGCAAGGGGGCAATCAATAGCAGCATCGATCCAAGCATGTTATGGACTCCTACGCAAAATATCAGCGCCGGCCAAAGCTGCCGGAAACGGTCACTCGCAGCGAGACCGTGATGGGACCATTGAGGACAGACCGGTCATACGAAGCCACGATGGTGGTGTGCGGACCGTTGACCGAGCCATCGGAGGACTGCGACCCTTCCACACTCCCGGATTTGTTTTGAACCATGCGGCCGCTGATGGTCTGCCCGGTTGCGAGCCTCGCCGAGTAGACCTTGTAGCCGTTGCTGTTGAGCAGATCTTCGTAGAACGAATGCAACTGCGTCATCGGAATGTTCGTCTGGTAGCGGCTTTCGAGATAGGGCTTGCCAGTCGCGGTTCCGCGAGTTGGCCTTGGCGGAAGATTCGTGCCCTTTTGGACCAGCCACGAAGGCCATGCCAGCGGAGGCGCATCGTCGTTATAAAAGCTCTTGCCGGAACCGCTGGTCGCGATGCTGCCGGCCCTCACTGGCGAGTCGAATTTCGCCATGCTGTCTCGACGCTGTTTGGCGTCGGCGTCCGCCTGCGCCATCACCCGGTCGTGATGTTCTTTGAATTCCCGCTGTTTTTGCTCGAACGCCGCCTGCCTGCGTTGCGAACTCCCTCCGACAACGCTGCCTTTCGTTACCTGGATCTCGCCGGGCGCCGTAGGAGCGGCCCCAGCGGCGCGCACCGCGCAGGTGATCCGGACCGAGGCCGCTCCGGCGGATGGCGCTTCACGGATCTGGATAACCAGGTCGCATTCCGGAGCAGCCACGCGGGCAGACAGGCCGATTCCGTCGGAGTTCGCTTGAAAGGGGAGCCCCGCCGCCGCGAACAATCCGCGATAGTGGGCGGCAATCTGGTCCTGAGTCGCCTGCGCCGTGTATGAGGATTCCGCAAGCGCCGCCGAACCGGTCCGTTTCTCCGCCGCGCCCGGGTACGGCGCGAGCCACGAAGGCATCGCGGCCGCGAGCCCCACAGCTGTGAAGATGAGAACCGCGAAAAATCCAGCCATAGCGCCTCTATCGAAATTCGGCGGAAGGGACTTTCGGCTTTAGACGCGAACCCTGCGAATCTCTCCAAGCGCCGGTGACCCGTTTTGGTTCCGGCCAGCGCGTATGGAATTGAGGACTGGTTTTTTTAAGTTCCGGCGCGCTTCCTTGCCGCAAACATTGGCGCGCCTGGAACAAGTGTCCTCAGGGCCTTGGTGCGACCCCTGCCCCACGCACGCCGCCTGCCGCAGATCCCCTATTGGGATGTGCCGAGGCATGCCGGGGCGCGTTGCCAGGGCCCTTTTTTTCGATACCCTCTTTACTTACGGAGGGAATCACCGTGCGATTCTGTTTGTGCCTGGTTGTATTTGGACTCTGCTTGTTCGCGCAAGCCACGGCGCCGCTGCGGCGCATCGGGATCGCGGAGCTCAAGGACAAAATTCGCGGAGGCTGGGCCGGCCAGATGATCGGGGTCTCGTTCGGCGCGCCGACCGAATTCAAATCCAACGGCCGGATCATCACCGGCCGCATTCCGTGGAACCCCTCGTGGGTGAAAGATTCCATCACACAGGACGACCTTTACGTCGAAATGACGTTCGCGGAGGTAATGGACAAATACGGCCTCGACGCGACCTCAGAGCAGTACGGCGAGGCGTTCGGCAAGACGAAATATCCGCTGTGGCATGCCAACGCGGCCGCGCGCCGCAACCTCGCGGCAGGCATCAAGGCGCCGCTCTCCGGGAGCCCGAAATACAACATCCACGCCAACGATATCGACTTTCAGATCGAGGCCGACGTCATTGGCTTGATGACGCCGGGCCTGCCCAACGAGGCGTCTAAGTTCGCCCATCGCGTCGGCGGCGTGATGAATTCGGGCGAAGGCATTTACGGCGGCGTTTTTGTTTCGGCGATGTACTCGGCGGCTTTCTTCGAATCGGACCCGCGTAAGATCGTCGAAGCCGGTCTCGCCGCGATTCCTGCGAACAGCCGCTATGCCCGGACTGTATCCGATGCGCTGCGCGTGTCGAAGCAATTCCCGAATGACTGGAAGAAGACCTGGCAGGTTCTCGAAGAGAAGTGGGGAACCGTGGAATCTTGCCCTGAGGGCGCGCTGCGCGGCTTCAACATCGAGGCCAGCCTCAACGGCGCGTATATCGCACTGGGCCTCGTCTACGGCGGAGGCGACTTCACGAAGACACTCGACATCGCGACGAGGTCCGGGCAGGATTCGGACTGCAATCCGTCCAGTGCGGGCGGCATTCTGGGAGCGATTCTCGGCTACGAAAAGATCCCGGCGCATTGGAAAGACGGAATTCCGGCAATCGCCAACACGAAGTTCATCTACACCAACTATACGTTCGAAGAGATTTCGGAAAGCACGCTCAAGCGCGCCATCCAGGTGATCGAGCGCAGCGGGGGCAAGCGTGAGGGCGACACGCTTCTGCTGCCGCCCGCAGGCAAGGTTTCGCCGGTGACCGTCGAGACCTGGTCGATGGGCAAGCCGGTGCTGCAGGCGGACGGAAGCTACGAAGCCTGGAAGTGGACTGGGCAATGGAGCGAGTCCGCGGAATGGGATAGCGATTCCGGCGACGTGAAATCCACAAGGACCGCGGTCGGCCGCGGGCATGAGGCGGCGATTCACTTTACGGGCACGGCGTTTTCGATCGAGGGGGACTACTTCGACAACAAGAAGCAACCGCTCGGCGGCGTGGCGGAGGTTTTTCTCGATGGAAAGCCCGTGGGCACGATCAAAGTGATGGCCCCGGCGAGCACGCATGAGTCCAGCTACTTTCACATGTACGGACTCGCGAATGCTGACCACGAGGTTCGAATGGTGACCAAAAGCGGGTTGCCGGGAACCAGCGGGGTGATCGCACTGAGAAGCCTGGTCGGCTACCGGGCGGAGTAGGAATCGCAGCCCTTCGGGTTCAATAGTTTCTACTCAGAGCACCAGGAACGGATGGTAGACATTCGGCAGCTTCGGCTGGCCGATCGCGACGAGGTCACCAGCATAGGAGACAGCCTTCACATACTGCGTGTGCTCGCGGACCCGGAACGGCGACACGTGGAACTCCCTGCCCTGCCGGATCCGCGCCACCGTGAGGTCGTCCACCATCTCGACCGGAAAATCGGGCAGTAGCTCGGCTGCCGGGATCAGCGCTTCCGCAAGCCGCCCCTCCTTTTGAAGGGCGTCCAAGTCGTCGAGCGTCCGGGCTCGCGAAATATCGAAGTCCCCCGACTGGATCCGCCGCAACTCGTCGAGGTACGCCCCGCAACCGGCCGCTATCCCCAATTCGTGCGCGATGCTTCGCACATAGGTTCCCGAAGTGCAGCTCAGGCGGATGCGCGCCGTGGCGCCCTCGACGCTCAGTAAATCCAATGCCGGCACGGTCACGGTCACGGGCTTTAGTTCCACTTCGATGTTTTGCCGCGCGAACTCATAGGCCTTCTTACCGCCGATCTTCTTCGCCGAAACCGGCGGAGGCGTCTGTTCGAACGTTCCGCGAAAGGCGTCGAGCAGCGGTTCGAGACCGATCACGGTCGGAATGAAATCGTCGCGATGCTCCGAGGCAGGCTTGCCGTCGCGATCGTAACTGTCGGTCGAATGGCCGAAGCGGATCACGCCTTCATACACTTTGAAGTTCTTTACGAAGAACTGCTGCAGGCGGGTCGCCTTGCCGATCACGACGGGCAGCACGCCCC
>JACXTT010001888.1_pt1 | contig 34183 bp, 24 predicted proteins | sample 9270951 | NCBI WGS metagenome assembly JACXTT01 (sample SAMN15532306, study PRJNA645909) | rock metagenome | isolation source: weathered quartz diorite | place: Puerto Rico | collected 2017-06-21 | reverse complement strand
CTGGTTGCTGATGACATTGACGTCCCCGCTTTGGTTGCGGCCCACCAAGTTGCCAGCCGTCCAAGTGACGCTGCCGGCATTGTTGAGCGTGCTACCGCCGAGGTACTTGTCGCTGGAACCGCTGACACTCAGTAGGCCGCCACTGGCGATCGTCACTGCCCCGAGGATGTAGCCGCTGGTCCACTTGAAACCACCTTGGACCGTCAGCAAGCCGCTGCCGCCCAACGTGCCGCCATTTATGCCAAGAATACCGTTCGTGTTGACCGTACTGGCGTTCGTCAGCGTCAGTGTGCTGCCGCCGTTCGTTAGAGTTTGATGCCCGCTGGCGCCGCCGAGGGTCAGGCTGGCAATGGTGGCACTCGCGTCCAGGGTGACGGTATAGGTGCCATTGTTTGTAATCATGGCATTGTCGCCATCGCCAGGCAGTTGATTGGGACTCCAGTTTGCCACACTGCTCCAGTTGCCGCCATTGCTGTTGGTCCAAATGATCGTAGCCGCATGCGCAAATTGACGGCACAGGCAACACACGACCAACAGCGCCAGTACCGTTCGCATTGCCAGAAGCGGGACAGTTTTCATTTGGACCTTCGTAGGTTTCGCTTTTGTTCGTTCATTTTCTTCCAGTGCCAAAAGGCGAGCGGACACGTCTGCGCGAGGCTCGCCGGCTGACCGTTTGAAGACCCCGGCAGAGTCAGTGACTGCTCTCGCAAGCAGGCCTTTTCGGCTTCTACTCCTTACAGAAGAAAATCAGCGAAGCTATCACATGGAATCTCAGATTTCTGAGAGCGGAGTGCGGAACGCGGAATGCGAGGTTCTGAGTTCGGAAGTTGGGGGAGCGGCTTATCGGCGCCAGGCCTTCTGGCGGGGATCGTAGGCGAAGACGTCGTCGTGGAGCGATGGCGGTTGGCCGCCCCAGCCGCCGACGACGTAGAACTGACCATCGAACGACTGAGCGCCTGAACCCCCGTAGCGGGCCTCGGGCATGGAGGCCAGCGTCTCCCACCGGTCGTGATTGGCGCGATACGCCTGGAGGGTTTTGACTTCACCCGTGAGGCTCAAGCCTCCGGAAACATAGATTACGTCATTCATGGCGGCGACGAAGGCTCCACTGACAGCCAGAGGCATCGGCCTTTTCGCGTTCCACTTCCCGTCCGAGGCCAGCGCCAGGATACCGTTCGTGGGGCGCCTGCTCGGCGGAACAAGGCTGTGCGTGAGGTCGAATGGATGAAAAAACCACCCTGAAATCTCAACTCGGAGCGCCGAGTCTGCCGTGACGAGCAAGGTTGGGCGTGCCGTGCGTTTCGATGAAGCCACTTCCTCAGCGAGCGCCCGGGTACGGTGTGCTTAAAATCGACCGCTTACTGCGTAGCTACGGCTTAGGCGGCATGACCATGTGATGGGCTCTAAACATCTCCAGAAACTATGGCCAAACCAATGCACGGTAAAAGCGGCGGCTGTTGTTGGCGGTCGGAACAGTCACGACGAACGAATCGGCTGGCGCATTGGTAGCCAGGACGGAAACCCAATCTGAAAGATTGCTTGAAGCATAAATGGTGTAGTTTTGCCCACGAACGCCGGTCAGGCGGAACTGAAATTCGCTGACAGACTGGAGCCTCGGTTCGCTAAGCGTGGGTTCGCCAACCGTGGTAAACCTGCCAGAGAGCGGAGTAGATGCTAACGCGTTACCCGCGAGGTCGAAGAAACCATCCGCTGCGTTCATGGGAACGAGTGTCCAAGAGATCACAGCGTTCGCCGGGAGAGCACCTGCGTAAGCGGAACTGAGCGTCCGTTTGTCCGCAGACCAACTATAAACGAAATCGCACGTGTTCAGATTCGAACTCCAACTGATATCGTGGTCCCCAAGCATCGATTCGTTGAAAGTGAACATGATTGGGGTATTCAGGAGCACATTCGTAGCTTCGTCAGCAGGTGTCGAAGCAGCGAGAAAAGGAGGGACGGTGTCCGGCGAGCCGATCGTAACAAGGTTAATCTTCGTGCGTGTGTAATGGGTGGCGCCGGCCCGTACCCCCGGATACGAACTGTTCGTCAACTGGCCCGAGTTGGCGAAGAAGAATAGACGTGCGTCGTAGGTCTGACCCGCCGACAGAGTGTTAGTGGGGATTACCACGGACGTGTCAGTGCCGCTGAGCGCTCCCGGCATGCCCGGGTTGGGGGTGATGAAGGCTAACAACCCTTGACCTGTTAGCGCGTAGAACTGGACAAAGTTATTCGTCGTGCCTCCCGCAAAAGCATCCCACATCACTGTGAAGCTGGCAGAGGCGTCCACGCTCTGGGCAGCGGTGAAATTGGCGAAGTGTGGCGCGGGCGGCAAACTGTCGGTGATAGAAAGCGACAAGTTCGTCCGCGTCCCGTCATGGCTCGTGAAGATGTTCATCGCATAGGTTCCATTTGGGAACGAAGCGTTCTGATCTGCTTGATTGGTGAAATTCTGGAACAACTGCCAAAAGGAACCGTCGGAAGAGCCGTCCAGATTTGAAACGGTGCTGTTTGGCATTATGACCGTCGCATTGGTAACCAGGTCTGCACACGGAGCGCTCACGTACACGCTGACATAATAGGGAGTCTGAGCAATGGGAAAGGGCGGGCCGGTACTGGTTTGTTTGTTTAAAAGAGCTTTCAGCACGCCGTAGGACGCGGTGTCGGCTGCAGCCGCAGTGAAGGTGAAGCATGCAGTCAAAATCAATGCAACTTTGATTCCGGCGTCAATTTTGTTCGCTTTCATTTATGTGCTTTCGTGATTGTTGGCACCCTTTTGTTCCTGATTGGCCTTTCCAGGCTTCCACTTCAGATCTAGCGTAACGCTGTAGGTCCCGCTGTGGTGATCATGGCGTTGTCGCCGTCGCCGGGCACCTGGTTGGGCGCCCAGTTGGCGGCGACACTCCAATTGCCGCCGCTGGTATTTGTCCACGAGATAGCAGCAGCAGGCGCAGACTGAGCGCAGAGGCTGCAGGCAGCGACGAGACCCCGCAGGGAGCGGGTTTGTCGGTCGGGGATCGTTTTCATTTTCGGGACTTTCTGGTTTGGAATCGGGAGCCATATCCTTGACTCGGCCAACCGCGGAACACGGGAAATACTCGGAGCTTTCCCACCAGACTATTCTTCGTTTTCCAGTTCATCGGCTTCTACCCCTTACAGAAGAAAATCGCGGGAACTATTACAGGAAATTTGATCAGTTCGTTCTGGCTTTCTGGTTTGCCTCTTCATTGCTCTCGCTAAGAAAAACGGATCAAGCCAGCGAGGGAACCAGCATCATGGCCAAAAAAATCCGACCTCCCTTGCGACCGTTCAGGGCCCGGCTAGCGCCCGATAAAAGCGCAGGCTGTTGGTGGCCCTAGTGTCAAGGATGACAAAGGCGTCGGTGGGCGCGTTCGTGATCAAAAGCGTGCCCCAGTTGGACGAGTTCAGCAAATTCCCGTTTGTTTGGATGGTGTAGTTGTAGTTCCGCACTCCGTTGAGCAGAAACTGAAGCAGGCCAGGCGCGGGGCGCGTCACACCTGAGAGGTTCATGTTCGTGATTGCCAGATCCACCGGCGCCGAACAGCCGGTCAGGTTTATGTTGCTGGTGGACCGATTCGCGTAGCCGTAAAGCCACAGCACGTCGTTGAAAACACCGACACCCCAATTGGTCCCGCTGGTAACTGCCAGGGTGTAAACTCCGTTGGGGGGATAACTGCGGCCAACTGCTTCCAACAAACTGTCACCCTGATCAGTCACAAGTTGGGCACTGCAATCAAGGCCGATCACAGGTCTGCCGGTCTGATCCTTAAGAGTGCCATAAATCAAAGCGTTACCCTTGGGAACCTGGAAATTAACATTGGCCACGCTGCCAGTCGCCGTGATGATGTTCGTGCCTTTAGGTGACTGATAACCGTAGAGAGGGAAGTGGTCCTCCGCTGGTTTGATCTTCCACTGGCCACCGGTAACCGGCAGCGTGTAGTTCCCGTTCGTATCGGCCAAACCGAAGGAAACCAGCTTATTCGTGGATGTGCCCAGGACGCCCACTTGGATGCCTTTGTTGGGTGGAGCTAGATCGCTGATTCTTCCTGACACGCTCAACGAAGCGCTGACCAGTGAGAGGTTGTTCGTCACAAACTGGTTGGCCACAACCGTCACCGCGCCCGCAGTGAGGTCGGAGACATAATTGCTCCTCAACAAAGAGACAGCGGCCACCATGTAATTACCGGGCGCTGCATAAAGCGCGTAGTTACCGTCAGCATCGGTAAATCCCGCGCCCCCGCTTTCGGTCCTCTGTCTTATCAGCGCGACAAGGCCATTAGTCAGTGGCGTCCCACCCGCCGTGATTCTGCCTCGGACTCCCTGCCCTCTAGTCGTGGCTATCACGGTGAAAACTTGAGCGGCCAATTGAACGCCCGTTGTCGCGTCGGAAACCCGGTAAATGAATTGCCCAGGCGCCAGATCCAGCGTCTTGTGCACGCTTGGGAAAAACAGCTCGGTCTTGATCTGGCCGTTGGTGGAGGCGTCCACGTCGCCGGGCACGTTCAGATTCGTCAACCCGCACAAGATCGGCTGATAACCGTCAGCCACGACCAAGCTCCTGACCACCAGATCAGTCCCATCCACTATCCCGTTGGTGTTGAAGTCGGCCACTTTATCCACTCTCGCGCTCGCCCCAGGCGTCAGCCCGCTGATCGTTAAGCTAATCTTGCCAACAAAATCGTTCGTGATAACGGACGGACTGACCGTAAGGCCCACGGCACCTTTCACCGCCGTGGCTGGGTTCAGGACCACCGCGGCCAAAAGCATCGGCAATGCGCTTAGGACCCGCTTGAGCAACCAAATCGCTTTCATTTCTTACCCTTCTAGTGTTCGAGTTCTTAGTCTCTACTTCCTTACAGAAGAAATTCAGCGCAATCATTACAAAGAATACATTTACGAGATAGCTTCTAAGGAAACAGCGTGAAGGCTTCAACGGTCGCCAAGGGCGTCCCATTTTTTGAACCGCCAATGGCGTACAACTTGCCCTGGACAGCAGTGGCAGCGAGACCGGAGCGAGCGGTAGGCATCGGGGACGCCGTAACCCAATGGTCTGTGGCGGGATCATAAGATTCGACAATGCTTAAGTCTTCGCCACCGCCATTGTTGCCGCCCAGGACGTAGAGTTTGCCCGCAAGCACGGCGCCTGCGGACTGCTGGCGAGCGGTGGGTAGAGGAGTTTTAGTAGTTCACGTGCCCAACAGCGGCTCATAGACATCGAGTTGATGAGTAACTGAGCCGCGGGCGTCCATTCCGCCAGCGACGTAGAGCTTCCCTTCGAGCACACCCCCAGCGGCGCGCGTGTGCACGCTCGGGGAGATGTTGGTCCTGCTCCAGCAATTGTTTAGCGGATCATAAATGTGCAGATAGCTGCGATTGCCGCTGTAGCCATCGCAGTAGCTGGCGACATAAAGCTGGCCACGGATTAATCCGGAAACCCCACAGCCGCTGAGGATGGGCATGCCGGCCCCGATCATCCAGGAATCTGTCTGCGGATCATAAACGAAGAGATCATCGTGGGGCAGACCCGGCTTGACGGTCCAGCCGCCCATGACGTAGAGCCAACCGTTAATCTCCTGAGCGCCGCTGCCATCGTACCGTCCGGCGGGCATCGGCGCCAAGTTAGTCCAAGTCTCGGCTGCAGGATCATAGGCGAAGAGGCTGGCAGTATCGGTCTCATTCCATCCGCCGGCGACATACAAAATCCCATTGACGGTTGCGACGGCGGGTTCCCTTCTGGGAAGAGGCAACGGGGCCCGAACGCTCCAGGTGCCCGCTTGGGGGAATCCCGTCAAAGGGCTGAGCGATAACGTGATCAAAGCGGTTATCTGAAGAATTCGCTGGTTCATTTGTTTTTCGTTCTGGCACCTGAGGCAAACCGGACTGTGCAGCTCGCTGCCGCTTACGCGAGCCTGGCAAGAGCGCGCACCGGCTTTCTACTCCTTACAGAAGAAAATCGCTGCAAGTATTACTGGAGATCTTTGCTCAACGGACTCCTTAAGGGCCGGGCAGCGTCTTGGAATGCGCCAGTCCACTGGCGCTTTCCCTTGAGCAAGCCCCTTCCGACGGTGGTAGGCGCGCGATTATTTCGCCTGCATTTCAACCCCCTGAGTCTTGAGCAAGCCCCTCCGACGGTGGTAGGCGAGCGAGACCCAAATCCAAAGCGCCAGAGGGCGAGAGGGCGGGCGCACTCCCAAACCTGCCAGGCTCGCAGCCATTTTGCCTTTAGCGCTCTCACTGATTTTTACGATCCGACGCCCTTGGCCTCGTTCACCTTCTCCAGGCTTTGCGGCGGGGATCGTAGGCGAACAGATCGTCGTGAAGCGATGGCGGTTGGCCGCTCCATCCGCCGATCACATAAAGCTCGCCGTTGAGCGGCTGCGCGCCGCAGCCTCCATGGCGGCCTCCCGGCAGGGGGGCGAGCTTTTCCCACCCATTCTTGCGAGGAAAATAGGCCTGGAGGTCTCTGACTTCACCCGTGGCGGTCCGGCCTCCGACAACATAGACCGCTCCATTCAGGGCGGCGATAAATGCTCCACTGACCGCCAGTGGCATCGGCCTTTTTGTCTGCCATTTGCCGTCGGCAGCCAGCGCGAGGAGAGTCGTGGTGGGGTGGCCGTCTGCACCCCGGCCGCCCACGACATACAGAGTGCGCTCGATCACGGCAGCGCCAAGGTCCTCCAGCGCGGTTGGGAGAGATGGGCCGTCGGACCAGTGACTGGTTTTGGGATCGAACATCTCGACAGCGCGCGAAAGATTGGTTCCATCGTTGCCGCCGAGGACATACAGTTTTCCGTCGAGCACGGCACCGGCTGTGTGGGCTCTTGGCAGATGCATTGTCGCGTTGGTCTGCCAGTTGGTTACCGCGGGATGATAAACGTCCAAGCTACCATGGATGCGTCCCTTGCTGTCAATGCCACCTGCGAGATAGAATTTTCCGTCAATCACCCCGCCCGCCCCCGCCGCATGAACCTCAGGTGAGGCCGGCAACGCGTGCGACCACCTGTTTTCCGTCGGGTCGTACGAATGGAAATGCTGCCGGTGCCCCGCCTGGCCATCACAAGGGCTGGTGACGTAGAGTTTGTCGTCAATGACTCCTGAAAGGCCACACCCGGTCAGCAATGGATGTGGAGCAATGCGCCCAGGCCAGGTGGTGTTGGTAATCAGGAGCGAGTCGGTTGCCCAACTGTATCGATGTGTGTCGAAGACGAAAATCTCATCATGAGGCAAGCCCTTGCGGCTTGAAGTGTAGAGGGGTTTGGCCGGACTGGTCCAGCCGCCGATGCAATAAAGCAGTCCTGAAATGGCGTGTGCGCCCGAGCCGTCCTCTCTGGCTTCGGGCATGGCCGGGAGTGAACTGTCCCAGGAGGCTGTCGTCGGGTGATACACCTGAAGCAGCGGGGTTTCGGCGGAGCTTCTGCCGCCGGCAACATACAGAACGTTGTCAACTACAGCGACGAAGAACTGGCTAACAGCCATGTCCATCGAGCTTTGCGCAACCCACACGCCATTTGAAGTCAACGCTTCCATCGTCCTCAACGGCGCCACCTGCCCGCTAACGGGGTCCTTCAGTTCTGGCCCCCAGCCACCCAGGACGTAAAGTATTCCGTTGAGCACGGCGGCACCGAAGCTAGTCCGCGGCGCGGTCATCTCCGGCCCATCGGTCCAGCGGCTGGTAGCAGGATCATAGATTTCGACTTTCTTGAGGACGTTGGTTCCATCAGTGCCGCCGAGAACATAGAGCTTTCCACCGAACACAGCGCCTGCCGCCCCTAAGCGTGGAGTCGGCAGAGGGGCGCCGACAGACCATTCGTTTGGTTCCGGGTCATAGATGTCGAGCTGCCGATTCAGGTCACCCTTCTCATCTTTGCCGGCAACAAGGTAAAATTTTCGATCGATCACCCCATAGCTCGGATACACGTGAATGGTCGGAGTGCCGGGCAATTTCGACCACTGATTGTTAAAAGGATCGTAGGCATGAAACCAGTTGCGATTTCCCGGCTCACCAGCATAGCCATCAGCGGGGCTGGTGACGTAGAGTTTGCCTGCAATAAAACCGGAAGCGCCGCGGCCACTGAGGACCGGGATGGGCGCCAACCGGCTGCGCTCGTTTGCACCTGACGACGCCTGATCCGCTCGCCGCCCCAACTCCGGCAGCCGACCCCGCTGCGCGAGCAGAGCAATCACGACGAGCGACAGCCCCAGCGTAAGCGTCAGGCTGACGGCCAAACTGGCCACGGCAGGATGCCGCCTGCACCAGCGCCAGGCTTTCTGGGCCTGGCCGACGGGCCGCGCGAGGATCGGTTCGTCGCGCAGAAACCGGCCCAGTTCGTCGGCCAACTCCTGTGCACTTGCGTAACGACGTTGGGGAACCTTTTCGAGGCACTTCACGCAAATGGTATCGAGATCCCGCGGCACAGTTGGCACGAGCTTCCGCGGGGCGACCGGGTCCACGCTGGCCAGCCGGGCCAATGTGGCCTGGAGCGTTTCCGCGGCGAAGGGTGGCCGCCCAGTGAGCAGGAAATAAAGAACCGCACCGAGCGAATAGACATCGCTTTGCGGGCCTACCTCACTGCGTCCGGCCCCGGCCTGTTCGGGCGGCATGAAGTTGGGTGTGCCGAGGACCTGGCCGGTAAGAGTGAGTTGAGGGTTGTGAGTTGAGAGTTGAGAGTCCGTCAGGCGCTTGGCTAAACCAAAGTCGGTGATCCGCGGCTGTCCAAAGGAATCAATCAGGATATTGGAGGGTTTGAGGTCGCGGTGCAGCGTGCCCTGTTGGTGGGCGTAATGGATAGCCTCGGCGATGATCTTGACCTGGGCGGCGGCGCGGCGGAACCACTCCGCATCCCGCACTTTGCAGGCGGCGCTCCACTGGGCCAGGCTCTGGCCTTCGACGTAGTCCATCGAAAAGAAATGGAGACCCTCGTGCTCGCCGACTTCGTGGATGGCGACGATGTTGGGGTGCTGCAAACTCGCGGCCGCTTTGGCTTCGGCCCGAAACCGCTGAACTTCCGCCGTGCTCGCCAATTGTCCGGCGAGAATCATCTTCACCGCCACAACGCGGTTGAGGCTGACTTGACGCGCCTTGAAAACGACGCCCATGCCTCCGCGAGCGATCTCCTCGAGCAACTCATAATCTCCGAACTTACGCAAAGGAGCAGCCCGCGCAGGTTCGGCGATGGCCGGCGTCTGCATCGTCGCGCCGAATGCCGAGCGAGCGATGCAATTGGGGCAAAGGCCCTCGAACAGGTTCGGAGGCAAGGCCGAACCGCATTCTGAACAAACTCGTGTATCGGGCATGGCGCGGACGCAAAGCGAGCTAGACAGATCACTCCGGTCTCGGCTGGCCGCCAATGACCGTCAACAGGTAGCGCATCTCGTCTTCAATTTCGGCTGGGTTGTCCAAAGTGTTGGCAATTTCGGCCCGCACTAACTCGCCGTACCGCTGGCGCAAGCGGTGCACAGCCATGGCGACGGCACCTGGGCTCATGTTCATCTCCGGCGCGAGCCGCGCGTAATCGCCGCCCCGGGTTTCGCCCTGCAGGAAGACCTTGAGACGGTCGAATTGGGCGGCCTTGCCCTGGGCCTCGCACTCCTCACGCAGGTGTTTGAGTGCTTGTTCCAGCAGCGCCCAGGCCCAACGTTGTTCGAACAGCACGGCGGCGGTCACGTCCGAAGCCGGCTCGAATTGGTAGCGTTCTTCCGGTGAAACCGCGTCGAGCGAGATGATTTGTTTGCCGCCGCCCCTTTTAGCTGCCAAGGTTCGGTCGCGTTCATTGGCCAGGAAGTGGTTCATCGCCGCGAGCAGAAACGAACGAAACTTGCCCTTTTCAGCACCCACACCGTTCAGGAAATCGTCTGCCAGCAGCCGCGCAAAGAATTCCTGTGTCAGGTCCTGGGCATCAGGCGCAGAACAACCGCGTCGTCTTACGTAGGCGTAAAGCGGGTACCAATAGGTGCGGCACAGTCGTTCCAAGGCGGCCTGGGCCGCCGGTGAACTGGTCTGTCCGGCCGCGAGGACTACGCTCCAATGGGTCGTCGTAAACCAGCTCTGACCCATCGTACTAGCGCCCGGCAATTGCTCGCTCTGGGCCATGGTTCCATGCCGATTCGTTTATTGAGCTCGATTGGCAGTCTAGGTTTCCGGAAGTGCTTGGCAAGGTGATTGGAGTGGGGGAGGTCCTTCTTCCGCGCTCTTGTTCTTTTGGCCGATGGCCGGGCTTTTCATCGTTGCCAGGAACGGAAGTTGGTTTACCCTTCCGCCCTCTTATGGCCGAGCTCCAGACGATGCCCGTCCTGCCTCCCCCGCGCGCCGATAACCGCCGGCCTGCCCAATTGCGGCCGGTCAATTTCCAAAACCACATTGCACCTCATGCCACCGGCTCGACCCTCATCGAATGGGGCAACACGCGGGTGATCTGCGGCGTCACCGTCGAGGACAGCGTGCCGCGCTGGATGAAGGATAAATCCATCACCGGCGGCTGGATTACGGCGGAATACTCAATGCTTCCTTACTCCACGCTGCAACGCAAACAGCGGGACATCACGCGGGGCAAAATTGACGGCCGGTCACAGGAAATCCAGCGCCTGATTGGCCGGGCCATGCGAGCGGCTATCGACCTCGAAAAACTCGGCCCCCGCACCATCTGGATCGATTGCGACGTGCTCCAAGCTGATGGCGGCACGCGCACAGCGGCAATTACCGGCGCGTACGTGGCGTTGTCCCTGGCCATCCGGAAAATGGTGGCCGAAGGAAAGGCTGTCGAGTGCCCGATGTTGAACGCAGTCGCGGCCGTCAGCGTCGGCATCGTCAACCAGCAAGCGTTGCTCGATTTGTGCTACACGGAAGATGCCGCCGCGACCGTGGACTTGAACTTGGTGATGAACTCGGCCGGAGATTTCATCGAGTTGCAGGGCACGGGCGAGGAGGCCACGTTCAGTGAAGCAGAATTGGCGGAGATGCTCGCGTTGGGCAAGGCCGGCATCGGCCAGTTGTTAGCCGCCCAACGAGCGGCTCTTGTGGAAGATTGATGACGAAGGCCCGGAAAGAGCCGAGGGTCGAGCGTCGAAGGTCGGGAGCAGGAGGGAGGAGACTGGTTCAGGGGACCATCGTAATCCGTCATCCTTGAATGAGACGTGGCCCACTCTGGAAACTATCAGTAACGACTACCAGTGAAGCGGAAGAGGTGGTTGCGGAGCTGCTCGGCGAGATATTGAACGAACCCACTTGCTCCTACACGAACGCGAGCGCTGGATGGACCCAGGTGACGGCTTATTTGCAGGCCCGAACGGCCTGGACACGCGCCCACGCAGAGAGACTCAAGGCCAGGCTAGAACAGATAACCGCGTGCGGTCTGCCCGTTGGCACCGGCCGAGTTCGCCTAACAAGGCTTCGATGGGAGGATTGGGCGGATTCCTGGAAGCGCCATTTTCGGCCAATCGAGGTTGGTTCCGTACTGCTCATTCAACCAACCTGGAGCCGGCGCCAGCCGCGTCGCGGACAAGCGCTCGTCCGGCTCGATCCCGGGTTGAGCTTCGGCACCGGCCATCACCCGACAACAGCGTTTTGTTTGCGGGAATTGGCGAGGAGACGCGTCCCAGGCGCGCATCAGTCGTTTTTGGACCTGGGCACCGGGTCGAGCATTCTGGCGATTGCCGCCGCTAAGCTCGGTTACAGGCCAATTGAAGCTTTCGATGTCGATCCCGATGCGGTCCGAGTTGCGCGAGCCAATGCCCGACTTAACCGCGTGACGCACCGCATCAGGTTTCTGAGGCAGGATATCGGCGAGCTTCCTGCTAGTGGCGGACGGCGGTACTCGCTGATCGGCGCTAACTTAACCGCCGACTTATTGCTGCGCGAGTGGCAGCGAATCCTCGCTTGCTTGCGGCGCGACGGAATCCTGGTGCTGGCGGGCATCCTCGAGCGTGAATTCCCCAGCGTCAAACGAGCTTATGAGAGCGCAGGATTGCGATTGCTCGCCACCCGCCGGGAGCGTGAATGGCGTTCGGGGTCCTTTCGTTCGCCGTGAGACGCTGGAAGGATTAAGCATTTTTACGGACGAAATTTTTTGAATGACATTTTCCGAGAGGAGTCATATACTTAGAGCACTTGAAGCAGCCGATACCAACTCGATTGCTTAATGGGCGGACTCAAGGAAAGCCCGTTAGCCTGCTTCGCTCCTGGTTAAACCTGGAACAAGAGAATCAAGCTATGACCAAATCGTTGGAAGTCATCAGTGAGGCCGTTCGTAACCCCAAACACCCGTTTCGGAAAGTGGATAACCAACCCAAAAAACCACTCAAACATCGATACGAACGAAGAAAGATTAAGGAATACCTGCACCTTGGGGACTGGATCGCAGGTGAGGCGTCCTCGTAGAGATCAAATTCAAATTCGATACTGTAAAGCCACGCGAGCGCGTGGCTTTGTCTTGTACGCGGGCAATTATTGGCATTCCGGGCAGAGCCCAAAAAACTCCAGCTTGTGGGTAATTGCTTTGAAGCCGTTGCGGGCGGCGATTCGCTCCTCCAGTTCGAGGAGCGAGCATTCATCCAGCTCGACAATTTCCGCGCAGCGAGTGCACACCAGATGATGGTGATGGCCGCTATCGCCCTCTGCCAGCAGCTCGTACCGGGCGGTCCCATCGCCAAAGTCAAATCGCTTGACCATTCCCATGGCTTCGAGCAGCCGGATCGAACGATAAACCGTCGCCAGATCGCATTCATTTTTCGGCAGCACCTCGAAAATCTCTTTGACTGTCATCGGATGCGCCACTCGGCCCAGAACTTCTAGAATGGCTTGCCGCGGAGCGGTCACCTTGCGCGACTCGCGCCGCAGCCGTTGGGCCAGTTCCGGCAACTGCCCACGCCGAACCGGGGGAGGATGGCGATGCGGATTCATCATTCAATGGAGTCGCAGGCTCAGTATGGCCAAGCCGATGCCGACGACGATGGCGCCGAGCTTGGCCAGGTTAAACCGGTGGATGTCACTGCTCTCGAACAGAATCGTCGTCGAAATATGCATGAAGATACCAATCACGAAGGCCATGAGTTCGCGCGTGTGGGCCGCCAGGGCCGTGTGTGCCCCAATCGACATGCCCAGCGGCGCCATGGCGGCGAACAGACCCAGAAGCGCCAGCGCGCTGCCACGCTTCATGCCGCTATGCAGCAACATCCCGAGCAGCGCGATTGAGACCGGGTAATTGTGCAGCATGATGCTCCACAACAGCAACCGGCGTGAGGCCGGGTCATAGTGCGTGCGCGCGTTGCCCAGCGCGCTCGCCTCCACCAGCGCGTGCAAACAAAGCCCCGCCACCACCCCGAATGGCATTCTTCCGGGCAGATGATGGGCGTGCCCGTGCTCGACTCCCAGGGAAATCATGTCCAGAGCAATCTGCGTGAAGAACCCGCCCAGAATCAGCACCCCGATGTGCAGATCATCCTGCGGCTGGATTCCCTTGGGCGAATGATACAGCTCCGGCAGAAGATGCAGCAGCGTCAGGCATAACAAGTAGGCTCCGGTGAAGGCGTTTAACAGTTTTACATGGCGCGGTTCGTAGAGCTTGAACAGGAACACGCTGGCGCCACCCAGGACGATCGTCGAAAGCAAAAGCAGGTAGTCCATCGAGTCAACTCTCAGGCAGCCACGACGCCGCCCGCCGCATTGCAAATCATTTGCATTTGGTCTCCAGCAAAATCCCCGCGACCGCTGTCGCGGGGAGCGCTCGAACCTTATTTCATAAGCAACATCTGCCGGGCGCGTTTGATGGCGCGATTAAGCCGCCGCTGATAATGGGCAGGCAGACCGGTGTATTTCCGAGGCAGGATGCGGCCCTGGTCGGTCACAAATTGGCGGAGCAGGTTAACGTTCTTGAAATCGAGCATGTCGGCAGTGAAATCGATCTTGGGCTTCGGCCGCTGGGTGCGAATTTCCATGAGCGAACCGCGGCCACGCGCTCCGTGAGTGTCGCGCTTTTCCGGGCGGGTTTTGCGGGGCATAAGTCGCGTTACTTGATTTCGCGATGAAGCGTATGACGTCGAAGCGCGGGATTGTACTTCATGAGCTGCAGCTTCTCCGTCTTGAGCTTCTTATTGCGCGTGGTGGTGTAGCGCGAGGGCGACTTGCCCTCCTTGCGCGCCTCGGTGCATTCGATAGTGATGATCTCTCGAGGCATGAATTATTCCTTTTCTTTCGGTTTCTCTTCCGGCTCTTCCTCTTCGACCTCGACCTCGGCCAAGCCCACGGCATCGACGGTGCCTAGCACGCCCAGGCGGCGTTGCCGCAAGGCGCCGTCGCGCTCGAGCTGCGCCTGCGCCTGTACTGTAAATCGCGTCCAGGGTATCGCTTCCAACCGGGTCCGGGGAATTGTCTTGCCGGTCAATTCGCAAATGCCATAGGTGTTCTTCTGAATGCGTTTGAGCGCCTCCTCGATTTCGTAGATCGCGTCCTGGTCCGACGACAACAGGCTCAAGGCGAAATCGCGATCGAAATTATCCGTGCCCGAATCCGCCATGTGCAGGCTGTAGCCGGCCATTTCCTGGGCGGATTCCTGGGCCAGACCGTTCATCTGGCGGATCAGTTGCTCGCGCAATTCCAGCAGCCGATTGTAAAATTTCACCCATTCGGATTTGATTTTCACCGGCCCATTTTTTTTCGGCGTCTCCACGGTCCGGCCGAGTATGGACGCGGCAGTGGCAGAGCCATGCGGTTTTTGCCGAGGGGAAGGCTTTTTTCCCGCTTCTTTTTTCTTTGTTGTCACAAACTAAAATGCCCGATGTTCTCTCACTTCAAATCTTTTTACCTCTCCCGGTATTAAGCCGGGCCATTTGAGGGCGCGGGAATGTAACAAAGGAAAAAAAATACGCCATAACTTTTTTCACTTTTTTTCGATGCACGCGTAGGCGTTGTGGTTATGGATGCTCTCCAGGTTTTCGGCTTCGACCTTGTACCAGGTCACGTCCGGGTGCGCATTGAGTTTCAGGGCCACGTTGCGCACCAGATCCTCGACGAAGACCGGGTTTTCGTAAGCCCGCTCGGTGACGGCCTTTTCGTCCTGCCGTTTCAACAAGGCATAGAGTTCCGAGCTGGCTGAGCTCTCGATGATCTCGATCAGGTCCTCGATCCAAACCGCTTTGCGCGATCGGATCTGCACCGTCACGACTCCGCGCTGATTGTGCGCGCCGTATGCGGCAATGGCCTTGGAACAAGGGCAAAGCGTTGTCACCTTCGCCTGCACTGTGAGCACGAAATCAATGGCCTTTTGCCGGGCGGTCGCGTCAAACCGGGCCACGTAATCCATCATGCTCTCCATTCCCGAAACCGGCGCCGTCTTGACCATGAAATACGGAAACTCGAGCTCCAGGTGCGACGTCCCGGCCTGAAACTTCGACTGCAGCGCATGCAGAATGTCGGTGATGTTCTCCACGTGGACGGTATCGCCGTGGGCATTGAGCACTTCGATGAACCGGCTCATGTGCGTTCCTTTGAATTCCTTGGGCAAATCCACAAACATGCCGATGGTGGCGACTGTATTCTGCACCGCGCGGGCCTTGTCCCGGACCTGAATCGGGAAGCGCAGGTTGCGCACGCCGACTTTATCGATCGGCAGTTCGCGGTGGTCGCGCTCGCTTTGTTTATCGTGCAATTTGGCCGCGGACCGGCGAACCGCGCGCATTAAACCGTTTCCACTGGGTTTGAACATAGGGGAAAGGTAACTGCCTTGGGTGAAATTGCAACGCCACCGCCTGGGAGAGGAACGATTGACAGACATCGCCTGTCGCCTTATGACGGCACAATGCATGCGCGTTTAGACTGGCGGCGACTGGTGATCGCTTTTGCTATCGGCGGTTTGCTGTCGGCGCGTGGGGAAAACTTCCGGGTGGCCACTTACAATCTGGAGAATTATCTTGATGAACCCACTCGGACCCGCGCTGCAAAGTCCGCTGAGGCCAGGGCCAAAATAAGCCAAAGTATCCTTGCGCTGAAACCGGATGTCATCGCGCTCCAGGAAATAGGAAGCTTGAGCGCGCTCGAAGAACTGCAGACCTCACTGAAGGCGGGAGGCCTTGATTTGCCCTACTGGGAGCATGTCTCCGGCTCCGATACCAATGTGCACTTGGCGATTCTGAGCAGGTTTCCCTTCAGCGCCCGACGACCACGCACTAACGACAATTTTCTGCTGGGCGGCCGCCGCTTCCGCGTCAGCCGCGGGTTTGGCGAGGTCGATGTGCGCGTCAACCCCGGCTATTCTTTTACCCTGTTGACTGCGCACCTCAAATCCAAGCGTCCAGTGCCGCAGGCGGAGGAGGCCGAGCTGCGGCTCGAAGAAGCCAAGCTGCTTCGCGAAGAAATCGAGGCCTGTTTTGCCGCCGATCCAAATGTCAACCTGGTTGTGCTGGGGGATTTCAACGACTCGAAAGATTCCGCTTCCACCAAGGCGGTCATTGGCCGCGGCCGGCACAAGCTGGTGGACACTCGCCCCGCCGAGCGCAACGGCGACCAAAGCCCTGCTGCTCACTCAGCCTCAGAGTCACGCAAGATCACCTGGACGCATTATTACGGCGTAGAAGACAGTTACAGCCGCATTGACTACATTCTGCTCAGCCCCGGCATGGCGCGTGAATGGGTCACCAACGAAAGTTACGTGTTGGCGACGCCGGACTGGGGAATCGCTTCCGACCATCGACCGTTGGTAGCCACGTTCGAGGCGGAGGATCGCTGACTCTCCGGTCTGTAGCGCCTTCTCGTCAGAGCGCCGCTGATTTCAAACCTGAAGAATGCTGCACAGCTTGTTCCTCCAGCGGCGTGACGGGGTCGATAAACAGCCAGCAAAGCCCGGCGATGACATAAGCAGCGGCAAACATCCAGAAATTGGCGTTCCAGTTGCCATCGGTGGCTTTCAGGACGAACGGGACGACCATAGGCGCCAGGGCGCCACCGGCATTGCCCATCATGTTCATGCTTCCGGAAAGCGAGCCGGCGCAGCGACCGCCCACGTCCATGCAGGCGCCCCACGAGCCGGGCATGGCCAGGTCATTGCCGAAGCTGGCCAGGCCAACCGACAGCACCGCCAGCAGCGGGTTCTTAAATTGCATCGAAGTCACCAGCATCACCGCCGCCCCCAGAAGGCCAACGAACCCGCACCAGCGCCGGGCCCACGCGACGCTTTCCAACCACCGAGCCAATGGATAGGAAATGAGCCCGCAAAAAATCGAGCCGAGCCCGCCGAAAAATAGTGGTATGCAATTCAGCAGCGTTCGCTGCATTTCGCCGAGGTGGGGAAAGGACTCGTTCAGGTAAGTCGGCATCCACGTGATGTAAAAATACCAGCCATACGACAGGAAAAAATACTGGGCCCACAGCAACCAGACCGTGCGGCTCGCCACAAATTTGCCCCAGGGAACCGGCCCGTGCTTCACGGCATTCTTTTGCGCCTCTTCCAGCAGTTCGAGTTCGCCGGCGTTCACACGCGGATGGGTGAGCGGGGTGTCCCGAAACCAGGCGTAAAAGAATATTGCCCAAACCACTCCGATGCTGCCAAAGACCACGAACGCCCAACGCCACGACACCAGCGAAATGACCCACGCGACCAGTAACGGTGTGAACGCCCCGCCCCACCGCGCGCTCAACCACATCATGCCCTGGGCGCGCACTCGTTCCGCGGACGGGAGCCAGATGGTGAACGCTTTCGTCAAGTTCGGGAAACAACCCGCTTCGCCCATGCCGAAGAAGAACCGGCAGAACATCAGCGAAACGGCATTCCACACCCAGCCGGTCGCCGCGGTAAACGCCGACCACATGAGCACGACCCGCATCAGCACTTTGCGCGGGCCGATCTTGTCACCCAACCAGCCGCCGGGGATTTCAAACAGGGCATAAGCCCAGCCAAACGCGCCAAAGGCGTAGCCCATTTGTTCCTTGGTCAGGCCCAGGTCGCGCTGAATCAACGGTGCAGCCTTCGAGATGCAGACTCGGTCAATGTACGTAATAACCGCCAGCGAGATGGCGAACACGATAATCCAATACCTCGCATGGGTCGGACGCAGGCCGGAGCTCGGCCCCGGCTGAGCTGCGGAAGGCGTCTCAGACGTTGGGGCCGGCATGCCCAAAGCGTACCGCTCGCGCTGGCACGGCGCAATGAGAACCCGCTTTGGTAGCAGTGGATAAAGGAGTGTGCCCGTCCCCGGGCACAGCGACACCCTATGAACTCTCAGACAGGGATAATCCGAGCGGCTTGCCCGTACGGACATTGCTGTGCCCGGGGACGGGCACACTCCCATACACGACTTGCCGCGCCGAGGTCAGTCGTTCTCCGCTGAGGTTACTTGCTTTCGACTCGCCTGTTTGTCTTCCCGCACCCAATATCTCCGCATGAGTCACCCCAACGACTTCAACCGCCGCGAATTCCTGAAAGCGAGCGCTCTTGCCGCCACGGCGGCAGCGCTCGCGCCAACAGGCGTCGCCGCTGCAGACGCCGCCACCGCGCACGCCAAAATGATTGGTATCCAGGCCGGCGCCGTCTCGTTTATCGATGAAGGAACAGAAGGGGTGCTCGATATTTTCCAGCAGCGCGGCGCAGTCAACACCATCTTCCTTGCGACTTTCACTTATGGGCGTGGCATCGCCGGCCGGCAGGTCCCCGGTCAACCGCTGCCCGACCACGGCAGACAGGAGTATGACCTGAATTTTCACGGCGGCAATTTCGCCATGCCTCATCCAAAGTTTTATGCGAACACTGCCCTCAAGCAGACCCGGGCGCCCGACCACGGCGACCTGGACATTCTGGAGGAGGTGCTGCCCAAAGCGCATCGCCGGGGCATGAAAGTCTTTTGCTGGTACGAGGATGTCTTCAGCGTCGATATTCCGGGCGTGGCCAATCTGCAGGAGCGGGACTGGCAAGGTCGGCCGGCGGGAACGCTTTGCCCTCTGCATCCCGATTACCGCAACTTCCTAATCGGGCTGACGGAGGATTACTGCCAATCCTACGACATTGACGGTGTGATGTGGGGCTCGGAACGCCAGGGTCCCTTGCACAATGCGATCGGCGCAAGGCACGGCGGCCGGGCTGACTCCGCGCGCGTCACTTGTTTCTGCGAGTTTCATCAGAAGGCAGCGAAGGAGCGCGGGATCGATTTCCAACGGGCGAAGCAGGGATTCGAGCGCCTCGATCAATTCGTCCGCGCGGCGCACTCCAATGAGCGGCCGACAGACGGCTACTTCGTGGAATTCTGGCGCCTGCTGCTGGACTATCCGGAGCTTCTGGCGTGGGAAAAACTCTGGACCGACAGTAAACATGCCGTGTGCTCCGACATCTACGCTGCGGCAAAGAAGGCGAAACCGACAGTTCACGTCGGTTTTCACATTTGGCACGCGAATTCATTTAGTCCTTTTTTCCGCGCAGAACAGAATTACGCGGAACTGGCTAAGACGGCGGACTTCCTCAAAGTCGTGATGTACAACAACTGCGGCGGCCCGCGCTACACGGAGTATATTCGGAACGTCAGCTCTACGATTTTCAAGGACGTGCCGCGCGAGGAACTGGTACGCCTGCACAACGAATGGCTCGATTACCCCGCTGAACCACCGCTTGAGAGCCTGGCGACCAAGGGCCTCTCAGCGGATTACGTCTATCGCGAGACCCGGCGCGCGCTGATGGACGTTGCTCACACCAGCTCCAAGTGCCGCATCTACCCCGGCATCGACGTAGATATCCCGACCGGGTCAGAGGAAAAGAAGACTTCGCCGAAGGACGTTCGCGCGGCGACGACCGCCGCGCTCAAAGCCGGCGCCGACGGCCTCATCTTCTCGCGCAAATACTCCGAAATGCGCCTGGCCAACCTGGCGGCTGGCGGCCAGGCGGTACGTGAATTCGGCGCAGCCTCGAAATAGCCCGGCACGCAAAAAAGCGGTTACATCTTCTGCCAGTCGACCGGTGCAGGCGCCGCGTGGTGACCAAAATTTTTTTCTGCGGACGCGCAAGATCCAGCCTCCAATTGCGTACTGACATTATATAACGGGAAGAAGACTGATCGAACAAACAAGCTGAGAACAGAAATGGAATCTATGAAAACCTTTGATCGTTCGTGCGGCGGACCGCGGGTTCAAAACAAGGTCTTGTCGCCCAATGAATTGATACGAGAAATGCACCACGCCCAACGCCTGGAGAACCGGGCGTGGACGGTCCTGGCAGTGGCCGCCTCGCTCGTGCTGGGGCTTAGCCTGCTCCTGGCATGAACCCTTCCACGAGTGTCGATAAGAGCGGGCCGGACGCTGCCGGAGTGCGCCCGTCCCCGGGTGCAGGTACGCACAACCTGTTACAGCACTCCAAGAATCTCAATGCGCAGAGTTCCACGAGAATTGCTGCGCCCAGGGATGGGCGCACTCCGCCGGTGATATCAACCGCCAGGGCTACGGTTTCTTGATGCTGGTACGGGCCTTTAGCCACTCGAAATCGGTGCGTGGATTGGCGGGGAGTTTGTCAATTCGGGCGCCGCTCACTGGGCGAATCGTAGCCGGCACCACCCAGTGATGGGATTCCACATGGCCGTCCGCGAATGAAAGATTGACCGCGCCACGATGGTAGGAGCCCGGGAGGTTGCCCCACATGCCTTCCTCAAGCCGATTCACGAAAAAACCGTCGTTAATTGTGTCGGCCTGTTCATCGAGGAAAACAAAAGTGCCCGCTGGTTTCGAGACCTCCGCGGTTTTGTAGAACTGGACGTACGCGGGGTTGAACTGGTTCGTCAGTTCGCCGGGATTGCCCACCATGGCGTTCATGGACATGCTGCGAACATGGTCGCCGTTGGGCGCGGGCACGCGGTCGGCCGGGCATTTGTAAATCTTCGTCGCGTGTGCGGCGAACGGGCCGAGCTTCGAGTCACTCAGAAAAATCAGGTTGGTATTATCGTCGCTGCTCTCCCAGTCCTCGACGTTGTTGGCCCAGGTTTGGCGGCGGGCCAGCGTTTCAGGCACGCCGTGATTATTGACCAGCAAGTCGTTGTTATCGTCGGCATACAGGAGCCAGGCCACCGAAAGCTGTTTGATGTTCCCGGCGCAGGTGATCGCCTGCGCCTGGTCTTTGGACTTTCCCAGGACAGGCAGCAGCAGCGCCGCGAGCAGAGCGATGATGGCGATGACGACCAGCAGTTCGACCAAGGTGAAGCCTCTTGCGCGCCAATCCTTTCCCTTATGACACTCATCTCGGATAGTCACTTCCCCCTCAGCCCAACCCTCTCCCTCGGGGAGAGGGAGCATCACCCCCAGTGAGTGCTCATGTTTCGAGCGTCGAGTACTTGCAAGCGCGGCAAAAGGTCCTCCCTCTCCCTTGGGGAGAGGGTAGGGGTGAGGGGCAGAGGACTCGCTCACCGCGACGGCCTGAGATGAGTGAGGGGTTCGTCATCCGGCAATTGGTCCCAAGCGAGCTTTTCATCCGCCGCCGGGACATAACGCTCGGGCAGGCCTAGCTCCTTCAAGATGATATTCCGCGCCATCGGGATCGCCGTGGTCTTGAAAAAGGCGAGATGTCGGTTGAAACCCTGCCGGCCAAATCCGCAGTCGGTTGAAAGAATTACCTTGTCCGCGGGAATATACTCCAGACAGCGGCGGATGCGCTGTGCCACCACATCGGGAAAATCGGCCTGCAGCGTGCGATGGCTGATCACGCCGACGGCGATTTTCTTTTTCAATCGGTCCTTGAATGATTTGAACAGCGGCAACTCCTTAAAGTTGTTCTCCGTTGCCTCGATCGTCCAGACATCGCCCTTGAGCCGGTCGAGATAAATCTCAATCGAGTTTGCGTACGACTCGTCAGTGAACACCTTCTGCATATTAGGATTGCCCCAGCAGGTGTGAATCCAGACTTCGACATCGTCCAGCCCCTCGACTTCGTGGTTGAAAGCATCCACCAGGAAATTAAGAAACTCTTTTTGCTCGGGGTAATAATGCGCCGTGAAGTGAAAAGTCGGCTCCTCGACCTGGATGACCTTGCAACCCGAAGCCGCGAGCTGGCGCAGTTCCTTGTTCATCGCTGTAGCCATGTCCCAGATGAGTTGCTTCTTGTCGTCGAGCGGGTAGTGCGGCGTGTGGCTGTCGAGGAAATAAGAGAGCACCTGGGCCGAGCAGGTGCCGAATTTGACCGGCTTGCCTGAGGCGACAGCGGCTTGCTGAGCAATGCGCCATATTTTGGCGTACTCCAGAGGATTCTTCGGGTCGTGCTCGATTTTGCCGACGACGCGCGGCCAGCGCCAGGTCTTGTAGATCGAATCGAGCATGGTCCCGGGTGGGTACAACAGGTGGCGGGTAGAGGTGCTCTTGGGCTGCAATTCCTCGTGCTCGAATCCCTTCCAGCGCTGCAGCATGTAATGATGCCAGGACCGTCCGGCGACATCCTCATCCAAATGATAATCGCCCGTCGTGACGATATCCAATCCCGCGCGGGCCTGCTCCGAGACAACAGTGGCGTGCGCATCGGTGAACTGCTCGCGAAACCAGGGATCCATCATGGCGGTGTCCAGAGGCCGGCCCCAGGTGTTCATATTATACCAGCGCGGGCGCGGCCAGGAGCCGGTCACCGTGGCCGGAAGCATCAAGTCTTTGGTAGCAGTGAAGGCCATAGGATTCGCGAGCTTGGATTTGCAGTAAGGGGGTGGCTACCGGAGGGGTTTAAGGTGCGTGAACGGCTCGTCATCCGGGAGTTGGTCCCACGCCAGCTTTTCATCGGCCGCCGGGATGTAGCGTTCGGGCAGGCCTAATTCCTTCAAGATGATATTCCGGGCCATTGGAATCGCCGTGGTCTTGAAAAAGGCGAGATGTCGGTTGAAACCCTGCCGGCCAAAACCGCAGTCCGTTGAAAGAATCAATTTGTCTGCAGGAATGAATTCAAGGCAGCGGCGAGTGCGCTCGGCGACAACATCAGGAAAATCTGCTTGCAGCGTCCGATGGCTGATCACCCCGACGGCGATTTTCTTTTTCAGCCGGTTCTTGAAGGGTTTGAACAGCGGCAGCTCCTTAAAGTTGTTCTCCGTTGCTTCGATCGTCCAGACATCGCCCTTTAGTCGTTCAAGATAAATCTCAATCGAGTTTGCGTACGACTCGTCGGTGAACACCTTCTGCATATTAGGATTGCCCCAGCAGGTGTGGATCCACACTTCGACGTTTTCCAACCCTTCCACCTCGCGATTGAATGCATCCACCAGAAAATTGATGAACTCCTTTTGCTCGGGGTTGTAGCGGGCCATAAAGTGCAGCGTCGGTTCCTCAACCTGGATGACCTGGCAACCGGAAGCGGCCAGTTGGCGCAATTCGCGGTTGTTCGCCTCGGCCATGTCCCAAATGAGTTGCTTCTTATCCTCAAGCGAGTAATGCGGCGTGTGACTGTCGAGGAAGAAGGCCAGCACCTGGGCCGAGCAGGTGCCGAATTTCACCGGCTTACCCGAAGAAGCGGCGGCTTGCTGGGCGATGCGCCAAATCTTGGCATATTCTAGCGGATTCTTCGGATCGTGCTCGACTTTGCCAACCACGCGCGGCCAGCGCCAGGTCTTGTAAATCGAGTCGAGCATCGTCCCGACGGGGTACGAAAGCAATGGTGAGCGGGTTTTCGCCGTTTGCAGTTCCTCGTGCTCGAAGCCTTTCCAGCGTTGCAGCATGTAGTGATGCCAGGAACGACCGGCGACGTCCTCGTCCAGGTGGTAATCGCCGGTGGTGACAATGTCGAGACCGGTGCGGGCCTGGTCGGAGACGACAACGGCATGGGCGTCGGCGAATTGTTCGCGGAACCAGGGATCCATCATGGCCGTGTCCAGTGGCCGGCCCCAGGTGTTCATGTTGTACCAGCGCGGGCGCGGCCAGGAACCGGTCACCGTCGCTGGGAGGGTCAGGTCTTTGGTTGCGGTAAAGGCCATAGGTTTGTCCCTTCCGATTTATACGATTGCCTCGCACTGATGCCTGACGGGGAATCGGTTCAGGCGCTTTTTCACTTTCGAACTACTGCCCGAGAACCCGGTAAAATGCTGCCGTAGCATGTGGTGTGAGGATCAAGGTGTTCGTGTTGATAGTACCGCCCAGGTTGAGCCAGGCGCTGCTGCTTAAGCGCATGGCCGCTTGCACCTGGTAAGGCGGGATGCCGCCAGTCCAGCTCAGGGTGATTTGCTCGCCTTGCGAGGAAATCGACAGCCGGATGGGTAGGGCAACGTTGAGCAGCATCGTCGCCTGGCTGGACAAGCCGCCCAGGTCAGTTACGCTCACCAGGAACGAGTTCGTGCCCGCATCCGGATTCGCCGGTGTGCCCGAGAGAGCGCCACTGCCGGCCACCGTCAGCCAGCTCGGTCCGCTGACTTTGGCGAATGAAAGCTGATCTCCTGCGTTCGGATCGCTGGCGTAGGAAGCGATCGTCGCCGAGTAGGGAAGCCCGGCGTGCGCTGTCGGCGCCGTGAACGGACTGCTCGTGAACGAAGGTGGGCTATCGGTATTCACCGTAATCGACATCGGACCAATGCCAGCCAGGCCACCGGAATCCACGACCAGGACGAGAAAACTATTGGTCCCCAGGTCCGAATTGGCGGGTGAGCCGGAGAGCCCGCCATCGGATGCGACGCCAAGCCAGGTCGGACCGCTCACCTTGTAGAATGTCAGCGAGTCGCCCGCGCCCAGATCCGGATCAGTGACATTGGTTGCGAGTGTGCCGGAGTAGGGAACGCCGGTGGCCGCGGGCGGCTTCGTAAATGGGCGCACGGTAAAGTATGGCGCGCTATTGACGTAAACATAGAGCGTTGCGGTGCTGGAGGAGCCGTCCAGGTCGGTCACACCGATCAGGAACGTGTTGGTGCCGGCGTTAGAGCCGTGGGGAACGCCTGAAAGCCCACCATCTGCCCCCACGCTGAGCCAGGCGGGGCCGTTTACCTTGGCATAGGCGAGAGAGTCTCCTATCCCGAGTTCCGGATCAGTTGCGGTCCCCGCAATCGAACTGGAATAAGCCTGGTCAACGTTTGCCCAAGGTTCAGTAATCGACGCGGCGTTGAAGGAAGGCGGAAGGTTCGAATTGACTACGACTCTCATCGTCGTCGTTGCCGATAATCCGTTGGTGTCCAGCAGACTCACGGCGAAGAGATTCGTCCCGATATCGGCGTGTGCAGGCGTGCCTGAAACCGTGCCATCGCTCGAAACGTTTAGCCAGCCGGGGCCACTGACTTTTGAGAAGCTGAGCGTATCGCCGGGCAGCGCTACAGCCTGATTGGAAATCGTGGCGGAATAGGACAGGGCGGAGATTGCCGGCGCCGCGGTGAAAGGGTTGGCAATGAAACTCGGCACAGTAAGCCGAAAAATCGTGCCGTATCCGCCACCGGAAGTGCTATTGTAGCCGACGCCGCCGTAGCCGGTTGTGCCGTAGAAACTGCCATCAGTTGCCTGTACCATCGCCGCCTGGGGGCTGGAGCCGTTCAGGCCGTCGAACCAGATCAAAGTCGTTAGCGTTCCATCGGCAGTGATCTTGAAAGCGGTGCCTTCATTGCCAAAGCCGCCGGAGGAGGTCGTACCGTAGAAATTGCCGTCGGTGCCTTGCACCAGCGCGCCAACCGGCAAAGCGCCATTGGCGTAGTTGAAGGAAGCCAGCGTGGTGAGCGTGCCATCGGGCCTCAATTGGAAGATCGTGCCATAACCGCCGCTACCGCCCAGGTACGTTGCGCCATAGAAGTTGCCATCCCGGCCCTGAATCAATGCGGTGTCGGGATAGGCCCCGTTGGTGGAATTGAATGAAATGAGCGTTGTGAACGCGCCGCCGGGGCTCATTTGGAACACGGTCCCATAACCGTTGGCGCCGCCGCCCTGCGTGGCGCCATACAACATGCCGTCCGCCCCCAGTGTCAGCCCGGCGTATGGATACGCGCCATCCGGGCCGCCGGTGAAGGCGTGCACCGCCGTGACCGTGCCCGCGGGCGTCATCTTGTACACCGTGCCAACTGAGTTTTGGCCGCCCTGAAATGCAGTGCCGTAGAAATTGCCATCGGCCCCTAAGGTCAAACCAGCCACCGGATTCGCGCCGTCGCTGACGCCATTGAACGTGTAAAGAGTGGCGATTGAACCTGCTGGAGTCATGCGAAAGAGCGTGCCCGCGCCCACAGGGCCGCCTTGCACAGTCGTGCCATAAAAATTGCCGTCTGATGCCTGGAGCAGCCGGCCATAAGGAGTGGCCCCATTGGCACCTCCAAAAAACGAAGCCATAGGACTAAATGCTCCGCCCAGAGCCTGTCGAAATACCGAGCCAACGAATTTCGAGCCACCTGCCGAAGCTACGCCGTACAAATTGCCATCACTGGCCTGCATCAACTCGGAAAAAACAAACGCGCCATCGGTCGAATCGGCGAAGCGATGGATGCTGGCCAGTGAGCCGCCCGGGGCGGCGGCCGGAACCACCGCCAGGAGCGCCCCATCGCTGGAGATTGAATCGAATGCATTGCTCACGATTACCGAATAAGTTCCGGAATCGGCTACCGTGAGGTTGAGCAAGGTCAAAGTGCTGGAGGTGGCGCCGAAAACGTTGCCGCCGTCAGTCAGATTGGTTCCGTTTTCCTGCCATTGATAGTACAACGGCAAGTCGCCGAGCGCTCCTACTGTGAAGATGGCCGTCGTGCCCTCGACTTGCGTCCTGGGCACTGGTTGAGATGTGATGTAGGGCGGGGAATACGTCACCTGCAGGACCGCTTTGGCGCTTGTCACCGACCCGGAAGCATTGCTGACCACTACCGAATAGACACCCACATTATCCAGCGTGACGTTGGTGATAGTTAAGATGCGGTTGGTCGCCCCGAAAACATTCCCGCCATCGCTTAGGCTCTGTCCACCTTTCAGCCACTTATAAAACACCGGGAGGCTGCCGAAGGTAGCGACGCTGAATCTGGCGCTTCCCCCAATAAAGGTCGATTGGTTCGCCGGCTGACCGGTAATTTGCAGCGGCGCGCCGATGCTAAGTCGGAAGAGGGTGCCATAACCGGCCGAACCACCGTACGCAGTCGTTCCATATAGGTTGTTGTCAATTCCCTGGAGCAGGGCCGCCGAAGGTGCGGCGCCATTGTAATTATCGAAGTCAACGATTTTGGCCAGCGAGCCGTTGGGAGCGATTCGAAAGACGGTGCCGTCACCATAGGCGCCGCCGCCTTGGGTGGTGCCATAAAAATTCCCATCCTTGCTCAACAACAGCCCGCCCCAGGGATAGGCGCCATCGCTTCCTCCCGCGAAGGAATATAGCGTGGTCAGAGCGCCGCTGGGCGTGATTTGGAAAATCGTTCCGAAACCGCCGTTTTTGCCGCCCTGCAAAGTTCTTCCGTAGAAATTGCCATCCGCACTCTGGACGAGCCCGAAAATGGGAACGGCTCCGTCATTGGCACCGCTGAAGGAGTAAAGAGACGTGAATGCGCCTGAGGGGGTCATTTTGAACACGGTTCCGGCGCCGCCATTGGTCCCGCCATTTTCGGTTGTGCCGTAGAAGTTGCCATCGGTGCCTTGCACGAGCGTGCAGGAGGGGAACGCGCCGTTAGCGCCGTTCAGCGAGACCAGTGTCGTCACCGCGCCGCTGGAAGCGGCTCTGAAAATTGTGCCATACCCATAGGCGCCCCCTTCGTATCCCGCGCCGTAGAAGTTGCTATCGGTACCTTGCACCAACTCCGCCGCCGGCGCGAAGCCGTTGTTTCCGTTAAATGCGGTTAGAGTCGTGAGGGTGACACCGCTGAGCCGGTACATTGTTCCAAGGTCAAAAACTCCGCCTCCAAAGGTCAGGCCATAGAAACTGCCATTTTTGGCCAGAATCAACCCTCCATAGGGAGTGCGGCCATTGCTGGTGTTATTGAAATCAACCAGGTTGACCCGAGAACCGTTCGTGCCAGCCCGGAACAATGTGCCCCAGCCATTGGCACCGCCCGCAGTTGTCGTACCGTATAAGTTGGCATTTCCTACTTGGAGCAGAGGGCTGTAAGGGTTTTGGCCATCTGTACCGCTACTGCCGAACGTTGACACCGTAGTCAGTGTCACTCCCGGTGCCGTCACTGGAATGACGGTGAGCAACGCGCCGATGCTGTTGGTGAAACCAAGAGAGTTAGTAACCCAAACCAAATAAGTGCCCGCATTATCGGAAGTGACCCTCCTCATAGTCAGGCTCGTACTGTTGGCTCCGGATACATTAGTGCCGTTGTTCAAATTCGTTCCGTTGAACTGCCATTGGTAAGTGAACGGCGGGTTGCCAATCGCCGCCACGGTGAAGGTCGCCGGCGCGCCTGGCAAGACCGCCTGATCGGCCGGTTGCCTGCTGATAATCGGCGCAGACGGTATGATTGCGAGGTTTGCGTTCGAGCTGGTTTGCACGCCAGCGATATTGCTAACAACCACCGAGTAAGCTCCCACGTCGGCGGACGATACATTGCTGATGGTTAGCGTGCTGGTCGCCGAGCCCGAGATCCGGCCGCCATCGTTCAGAGGTGTCGTATTGTCCCACCACTGGAAATACAGCACCGCGTTGCTGGCGGTCCCGACGTGGAACGTGGCCGTCGCGCCTTGCGGCAACGCAAGGTCGGTGGGTTGTGACGTAATTTGAGGTGGCGTGACGACGGCCAGCGTTAGTGCGCGGCTTTGTCCGAAATTATTGTTCAGGTTGGTGAAGCGCAGCGTGGTCGAGTAACTGCCCGCCAGAAGGTTGTTAGCCGCGGCGGTGAGACCCACAGTGACGATAGTGGCGGGCCCACCCGCTGTAAGCGTGCCGCTGCTCAGCGATACATTCGCCCACAGAGAAGTGTTGACGACTGTCCAGTTCAATGAACCCGACGCGTGATTGGTGAGCGTAAAAGTCTGGACTTGCGGCGTGAAGGGGCCGCCAACGGGACCGCTGATGAGCGTGGCTGCCAGAGGAGTGATGCGCAGCGGTTCCGGAAGTGCCAGCTCCGTGATCAGGTTGCTGCCAATGGGCGTGCCCCACCCCGTGCACAAGTCATAGCCCGCCGCAGCCAGAAATTTGGTCGGACTGCTGTCGTTTTCGTTGTTGCCGGTGGTGATGTCATGGAAGAGAGAAGTAAATGCCGGGCTCTTGGCCAGATCATACACGGTCGGGTTGATAAAACCGGCCACGGGCTCGCCATTGGCCAGGGCCAGTTGATTGACCAGCGCCGTAAAGCTCGCCCAGAGCGGCGAGGAAATGCTCGTTCCCGACACGGCGTATGTCCGGCCATTGTTGGCGATGAGCCAAACGCTGTCAGCGACCATCGAGACATCCGGAAGATTTCGCATAGTCGTAGAACCCTGGTTGTGCGACATGTCGATACCCTGCTGCCAAACGGGAATTTCGTAGGTGGTGCTGATGCCACCGCTGGAGAGTGGCCAGGTAGTTTCCGAGTAATAGACGCCGCCGCCAGAGGTCATCGTCAAGCCAGTCCCGCCGACCACCGTGATGTACGGGTTATCCGTCGGCGTCAGCGCCGGCCCGGAATAGGCCCCGATGTCGCCCGAGGCGTTGAAGAACGACTGGCCTTGAGCGGCATATTGCTGGAAAATCTGCGACGTCGTCGCGTTGATCGGGTAGGTCCAGGAAGCGCTGATCTGCAATGCGAGCTTGTCGGTTGCGATCCGATTGAGAACGGAATTCGCCAGGTTGCCTTCATAGACAATCACCTGAGACAATCCCGGAGCCATCGAGATTGCCATATCAATGTCCAGAGCCACCTCGATGTTCGCCGAACCCGGGCTCCCGTTGAACCCGTCCAGCAACACTTTGGCGATAGGCACATCCGGTAACCCCGCGAGCGCCTCGTAAGCCGCCACGTCCTGCGGGTAGTAGCCGTCGAACTCGACCAGCGCCACGGTCTGGCCCGACCCGGTCAGCGAGACTCCTGGAACGTAGGCGCGCCGGAAATCATACCCTAGATAAAAGCCGAACGGCCCCGACCCGGAAGCGGGCCGCGGCTTGTCCACCGGGATTTGTTTGAACTGGGGACGTGGCTGGAAATAATTATCCAAGCCGCTAATGGCCAAAATGGGCACAGCGAGATCGACCGACGGCTCCCCGTCGGGCGCGTAAAAAGTTCGTGCTTCCGCGGGGTGCTCAAAGACAACCAAGTTCACGTGGAAGGTCTTTTCGATCTCCTCGACCGTTCCTCTCACGACCACGAGCGTTCGGTTGGGATGCTGACTGGTGACCGTCAGGCCCTGCGATTGCGCGAACTTGATGACTGCCTGGTAATCGTCTGCTGTAGGACCAAACCTGGCGGCGAACTCCATTGGCGTCAGAAAGCGATGGTAATTGGTGCTGGCGGGGTCGTAAAGCTGCTGCAAAAGGCGCGCCAGGGCCGCCTGGTTGCGCAAGGGCAGTCCGATTTCCAAATCCAGGCGCTCCCACCGTGATTTGAATCCAGTGGGCGTCGCGTCCATCACTGCCGCGGGGAGGTGCTGGCGCAGCAATTGTCGTTCGGAAGCCCAGGCGGGTGTCGAGAGTAAACAGAGAAGGACTGAAGTCGGAAAGAAAAGATGTTTCATAAGCCGGATCGTGCTGACTCGCTCGCAGGCTGGATCGAGCCCGCAAGGCCGTCAAGCCACAACGAAACGGGACAACGGACCACAGGACAACAGGACAAGGGACCACGGAAGGGACTACCGGACCACGGGACGACGGACCTCCGGACAGTCGGAAGTCGGCGAAAGTAGGACAAGCGTCCGGACGACGGCAAGCTGAACAGCTCGCCAAAACGGGGCTTTACGGCAGAACGTAGGAGGAGTAACGATGACATTGATGAAAAGAAACCTTTCATCCGCGGAGGGGGCGTTCGGAGATCACCCCAGAATGGGATGATCTCCAGATCCGTATAATCGCTTGTTCGAGTTCAATCGCGACATTGGCGAATACTTTCCCCTATAATTCGAGAGTCGGGGGCTCAGCGGCTCAGTCCAACCGCAGTGTATCCTCCATGCGGGCCCCAACGTCACCTGGAATTCGGTCACTTGAAGAAGGCCGGCACGGAGGATACACTGCTTCAGGTTAGCTGCTGATTACGTCGCTATGCTTTTCTTCAAGCGCATCGCGTACCTTGTTTGGTTTCGCTGGAAGAAGCGCGTGACCGTCGAGGAGATTGAGCTGCCATTTGGGGCCCGAATCTCTGTTTCGTTCCTTCACTTCCTGACGCGGAGCACCGCAAAGGCTCACAAAGAAAGTCCAGGCACGGAGCCGTGTCTCTGCGCAGAGGATCGAGTTGATTACCGAAGACCCAGTTCCAGTGGCGCACGAGCTGATTTTAGCAAAGACGCCGAAATTCTGCCGACCAACCGCCTGGCCCAGCCCAACCCGGCAACTCAACCTGCCACCTTGAGCAAGGAACGCTTTTGGGTGCTCCGCTTCCAGAAGCCCACTGATCAGGCAGAAGCCACTTTTGAAGTTTGCGGGATGCGGCTGCATATCTCCAAGAAGGCACAGATAGAACTCAAGGGGGGAACGTTGTACTCCGCCCTCGACAAAATCTACGTGAGATATGAGCGTTGAATCTAACCATCCGGCTCCAGGCCAGGCCGGTATCGCGTCTTGGTTTGCATTCGGGCATGGTTGGACCGGCCTGCCTGAGCCGGTTCGTTAAGCGGCGGCGAAAGGTCAACATGAGCGCACTCACGAACGAGCAAATTGAGCGACTGTCACCGGAGCAAAAGGCGGACCTGGCGAAGCTGGAGCTTGGTAGAGCGGCGAAACGAGAGCGGCTGTTGAAACAGGCGAGAGGCTCCGAGGTTCTGCTGTTTGTGCAGGGGGCCGGTTTGCTGCTCGGGCTTGGAGTGGCAGTTTATGGCAGAGTCGCATGGCCTATCCTCCTGTGCCTCGGCGCGATGGCAGTAGTTGTGGCCTTTGGAATTGGCTCAGCCAGCCGCCGCATCGACGCTCTGCTAGCACTCCATCAGGCAGACGATGAGGATGGCTCGGCTTAACAACGCGGCTTCACCTAACCGCCGCCCGCGCTTTGCGTTCGCGACGTTCCGCGAATTGGATTATCGTTTCTGTGGTCCACCTCTGTCACCGGCGGCGGTAGGTGAGCCGCAGCGTTCGCCAAAAGACTCCTAACGATGAAACCACTTCGCATTCTCTTTTGCTGTATACTGCTCTCGGCGTTTGCAAAGGCCGAGGATGCCATCCTCACGATAAATGGGGTTACCAATCAAATTACGCTTGGAAAAGAGTCCAGTGTCACTCTTCACGACGGGGTGACTTTAAAAGTCCTGGTGGCTTCAAAACCGTACGCGCTCTACTCCGGCAAGCTTTGCAGTTTCGAGTACACTTCAGAACATAAACCCGAGGTCTCGAAAGACAAACATGATGACACCACAGTCACATTCATGACTTCCTCCGGGGCTAACGTGATCATCGCGGAGCTTAGTAGCATGAGTACCGAAGGCTCCGTTGAGATAATTCTTAAGCGGCTCACGAAAGACGAGATCGCCAATGGGTACAGCAGCGCCGAAAGGAAGATTGCCAAAAGTGTTAGCGGAGGGACCTTCTCCGGCAAAGAGGTAACCACCACATATCACAAAAAAGAAAAGATTCATCAGGTTTTGGAATACCGCGGGAAGAACGGCGGCATTTTGATTACTGTGTTTTTCTCCAGAGAAGATGCCGTCCAAGCGGAGAAATTTCTTGAGCACTTTTGGAGAACGATGAAGATAACAAAAGAGGCGAACCCGCAGGGCGGAGCGAACGGGAGCCAGCCGCCTAGCTCAGAAACAAATCGGACGTCAGCAGCGGCTGGCTCCCGTCGCTCACACTGATCGTTGATATGGCTCACAAATTGTCAAGTGGGCATATTGATTCAGTTGCCGGTTTTTCACGGGTTCACTTTCCGAGATTACGTAATGGACTGTTGAGTTGGCAGAGGCAGCAATCAACGACGGTTGATCCTGCTGATATGCGTGAGTTCATCCGGTCCGGGAACCGGACTTATCGACCTGACCACGGTGCGAGTCGCGGCGCTTCCTCTCTCTAGGCTCGAGGGTCCGACGTGCGGCCTCTTAACGATAACGAGGGTTCGCCTTAACCGAGCTGCTCTCTGCCAACTCATCAATCCACTGCAAAGTTAAGTGTTTGTGTTTTGGTTTCTGGTCTTGGCCCGAAGGCAGGCTCCGGGCGAGCGCAGCGGAGGCGAAGCGAGAGCCGGCGCGCCAGCGGCTGGACTACTGGACGAGAACAGGGGCTATTGTGCTCTGAGGCTTGCATCCGCTTTCCTTCTAAAGGCTATTTGGTCTTTGGCATTTTCTTTTCTGGATCCAGCCGATAAACCTTGCCGCGGCAGGTGCGGATGATTTGGGGTGCTGGAGGCCGTGGCACCGGCTTGACCTGGCAGGCAATGGCCCAGACGAAACCAACCAGCTCGCGGGCAATGGCCGTGACCGCGACCACGCTTTTTTTGCGCACGGCTAGTTGTCTGAAGCGCTTGTGCAGCCGCTGTTGGGCCTTCCAGGCAATGAGCCGCACCTCCTTGCTTTGATGCTCCTGCCGTTTTTGCATGGCTTCGCTTACCAGGGGTTTGAGCCGGTAATGCCACGCCGCTTCGGCCAACACGCGCCGGCAATGGGCATTGCCGCATTTGGTAATGCCGCCCAGCACCCGTTTGTCGCCGCTGGTGTGTTCACTGGGAGTCAGTCCGAAGAAGTGCATCAGGGAACGGGGGTTTTCAAAGCGGCTCAGATCGCCCGCTTCAGCAATCACGGTCATACCTGAGAGCACCTGCAGGCCGCGCAGGCTCATGAGCGCACGCACGACCGGCTCCCACTTCCAGCCCGGCAGCGCATCTTCCACCGCTTGGGTCAGACGGGTCACGCGCTGGGCAGCGTCATCAATGGCATGGATGTACTCCTGAAAGACGATCTGCTGTGCGGGCCGCGGCATCAGCATACCGGAGAGGTAACGCTTGTGCGCATCGTTCCAACTGGTTTTTCCGGTGTAGCGGAAACCCAGGCGCAGCAGAAAACCTTTCAGACGATTACGCGCCCGGCGTTGATCATGGACAGCGGCCGTGCGGGCGCGAATCAGGTCGCGAACGGCTTCGTCCTCCTGATCGGGTACGTGGATAGGGGAGAGCTCCCCGGCGCGGTAAAGACGGGCCAACTGATCAGCATCCCGGCGGTCGGTCTTCACGCGGTCGGAAGCTTTCTTGGGAATGAGCGAAGGACAGACCA
>JACXTT010001887.1_pt1 | contig 34206 bp, 35 predicted proteins | sample 9270951 | NCBI WGS metagenome assembly JACXTT01 (sample SAMN15532306, study PRJNA645909) | rock metagenome | isolation source: weathered quartz diorite | place: Puerto Rico | collected 2017-06-21 | reverse complement strand
AGATGAGCGGCCATGAAGTGATCGACCTGGCCAAGAAATTCGAAGCCTACGGCGTCGAGTCGATCGTCTACACCGACATCGGCCGCGACGGCATGATGGGCGGCGTGAACATCGAAGCGACGGTGAAACTGGCGCAAGCGGTCAAGATTCCCGTGATCGCTTCCGGCGGCCTGCACAACCTGGCCGACGTCGAAGCGCTGTGCGCGGTGCAGGACGAGGGCATCGAAGGCGTCATCTGCGGCCGCTCGATTTATGAGGGCACCATCGATCTGGCCACCGCGCAAATCCGCGCCGACGAATTATCCGGAGACGGCGCGGCCTGAGGCCGGCCAATACCATGCTCGCCAAACGCATCATTCCCTGCCTCGACGTCACCGGTGGCCGCGTCGTCAAGGGCGTCAATTTTACCGAGCTGCGCGACGCCGGCGACCCGGTGGAAATCGCCCGCCGTTACGACGGCCAGGGCGCCGATGAAATCACTTTTCTCGACATCACTGCCACCTCCGACGATCGCGACCTGATACTGCACATCATCGAAGCGGTGGCCTCCACCGTCTTCATTCCCCTCACCGTCGGCGGCGGCGTGCGCAAGGTCGAAGACGTGCGGCGCTTGCTCAATGCCGGCGCCGACAAGGTCAGCATGAACAGCTCGGCCGTCAGCAATCCGCAGCTGGTGTTCGACGCCTCGCAAAAGCACGGCTCGCAATGCATCGTCGTCGCCATCGACGCCAAGCAGGTCGCCCCCGGCAAATGGGAAGTTTTTACCCACGGTGGCCGTAAAGCGACGGGCCTGGACGCCATCGAATGGGCGCAGAACATGGAGCGGCTGGGCGCCGGCGAAATCCTGTTGACCAGCATGGACCGCGACGGCACCAAGGCCGGCTTCGACCTCGGTTTGACGCGCGGCGTGTCGGATGCGGTCGGCATCCCCGTGATCGCCTCGGGCGGCGTGGGCGGCTTGCAGGACCTGGCCGACGGCATTAAATTGGGCCGCGCCGACGCCGTCCTCGCCGCCAGCATTTTTCACTACGGCCAGCACACGGTCGAGGAAGCCAAGCGCTTCATGGCCGCGCAAGGCATTCCCATGCGCCTGGATTGATCATGAATTCGCCACTTATTCCCCCCACCACGCACGCCACCAATGCAAAATGGCTGAAAAAAGTCGTGTGGGACGAGCACGGCCTGGTGCCCGTCATCGCCCAGGAAGCGGCCACTGGCGACGTCCTGATGTTCGCCTGGATGAACCGCGAAGCTTTATCGAAAACCGTCGAACTGGGCGAGGCGGTGTACTGGTCGCGCTCCCGCAAAAAGCTGTGGCACAAAGGAGAAGAGTCCGGCCACATCCAGAAAGTGCTGGAGATACGGCTCGACTGCGACGAGGACGTCATCCTGCTGAAAATCGAGCAGACCGGCGGCATCGCCTGCCACACGGGGCGCCACTCCTGCTTCTATCAAAAATTCGAGGGCGACGCGGCGGTCGGCGACTGGCTCAGCGTCGAACCGGTGCTGGTCGACCCGGGCACCATCTATAAAAATCCGAAAAAGAAGAAACCATGAGCGTGACCCTGCAACGTGTCGCCGAAGTGATCGAATCGCGCAAGCTGGCCAACGGCGGCGATCCGGCCGCATCGTATGTGTCGAAACTGTTCGCCAAGGGCGACGACGCCATCCTCAAAAAAATCGGCGAAGAGGCCACCGAGACGGTGATGGCGGCCAAGGATGTGCGCGCAGGCGCCGATGGCTCCAAGCTGGTGTACGAGGTGGCGGACCTGTGGTTTCACTCGATGGTGCTGCTGGCGCAATTCGACTTGACGCCGCAGCAAGTGCTTGATGAACTGGCACGGCGCGAAGGCGTGTCGGGCATCGCCGAAAAACTGTCCCGTCCGAACGAATAATTCATTAACGACCAGGAGCCCGCGTGGATAACTGCCTGTTTTGCAAGATCGCCGAAAAGAAAATCCCCAGCGCCGTGGTCTACGAAGATGACGAGTTGCTGGCGTTCAAGGACATCAACCCGGCCGCGCCCGTACACCTGCTGGTGATCCCGAAAATCCACGTGCCGACCTTGTCCGAGGTCACGCCCGAGCACACGGCCATGCTGGGCCGCATGCTGGCGCTGGCGCCCAAGCTTGCTGCGGAGCATGGCTGCGCGGTGGTGCAGGGCGCCGATGGCCCGCAGGGCGGGTACAAGACCCTGATCAACAGTGGGCCTGATGGCGGACAAGAGGTGTACCATCTTCACCTGCACGTGATCGGCGGGCCAAAACCCTGGCGCGGGCAGCGGTAAGCGGACACAAGCGTTCGCATCGCTTATACTGCTATTAGTCGTTTCCACGAATTCAAGGCGTTCGCGCCAGCAAGGAGAACAACATGGGTTCAATGAGTATCTGGCACTGGGTGATCGTGCTGCTGGTTGTGGTTTTGCTGTTCGGCACCAAAAAGCTGGGCAATATGGGCTCCGACGTGGGCAAGGCCGTCAAGGGTTTTAAAGACGGCGTGAAGGGCGAGGAAGACAAGACCGTGCCGCCGACCCAGGTGGTTGCCGACAAGTCCACCATCGACGTCGAAGCAAAGGAAAAGTCGAAGTTCTGAGCACCTGTGCCTGCCTCGCGCAGGCACATCAGGGCTGAACTTTCTCCTCCATGATCGATCTCGGTCTTTCCAAAATCGCCATCATTGGCGTCGTCGCGCTGATTGTCATCGGTCCCGAAAAGCTGCCCAAGGTGGCGCGGATGGCCGGGACCCTGTACGGCCGCGCGCAGCGTTATCTGCACGAAGTCAAATCCGAAGTGAGCCGCGAAATCGAGCTCGACGAATTGCGCAATCTGCGCAAGGAAGTGGTGGAGACGGCCGAGTCGATCCGCAGCGAAGTGCAAAACACCATCCACTCGTCGGTGGACGATGTCGAGGCAGCCTGGCGCGGCCACCCGGCCACCTTCGGCAATCCGACCGCCAGCGTGACCGACCTCGAGCGAAAAGCCAAGGAATTCCGCCGCAAGAAATTGACGCGCAATTCGGCCATCCCCGGCTGGTACAAGCAGCGCCACGGCGGCAAGATGCACATCATCTCGGGCGCCGCGCGCGTCAAGAAATTCCGCCCCCGCGCCTCCACATCTTCCTCATTCTTCTAAATGACCGACCAAGCCGAGGGCCAAGAAACTTTTATATCGCACCTGTTCGAACTGCGCGATCGCCTGATCAAAGCCGTGATCGGCATTGCGATCGTGTGCGGCGGCCTGTTCTTCTGGCCCGGCCCGGCCGCCATCTACGATTTCATCGCCCACCCGATGATCGCATCCTTGCCGGTCGGCTCGAAAATGATCGCCACCGGCGTCATCGCGCCTTTCCTGGTGCCGATGAAAGTGACCTTGTTGATCGCGTTCATCCTTTCTCTGCCGTGGGTGTTTTATCAGCTGTGGGCGTTTGTTGCCCCGGGCCTGTACGCCCACGAGAAAAAGCTGGTGCTGCCGCTGGTGCTGTCGTCCTCGCTGCTGTTCATCGGCGGCGTCGCCTTCTGCTATTTCTTCGTGTTCGGCCGCGTGTTCAGTTTTATCGGCAACTTCGCGCCCAGCTCCATCTCCGTCATGCCGGATATCGAAAACTATCTCGATTTCGTCATGTCCATGTGCCTCGCGTTCGGCGCCACTTTCGAGGTGCCCGTGGTCGTGGTGATCCTGGTACGGATGGGGATCGTCAGCGTCGAGAAGCTCAAAGAGATCCGGCCGTACGCGGTGGTCGGCGCGTTTGTTGTCGCTGCGGTGGTGACACCGCCGGACGTGGTGAGCCAGCTGTCATTGGCGATTCCGATGTGCTTGTTGTTCGAGCTGGGCCTGCTGGCCGCCCCGATTTTTGCGCGGGCGACCAAGGCGCCGGAAGAAACCGCGTAGTTTGCAGCACAGATGCGGGGTCAGGCTCTGCGAGCCTGACCCCTGCTTTGCGGCTTCGATTGGAGTCGTAAAGCGAGGGACAGGCCTGCGGCGTGCGCTCGGTCCCCCGGACCTCGCGCCCCGCAGGGCCTGTGCCTACGGGCAATTTCCAATCACATAATACCCAGCCGACGTCTGCGCCAAGGTCGCCGTATAAAAGGTGTTATCCAGCCCCATATTCTGATTCGAACCGTTCGCCAGCGCGTAGCCTCCGCTGTCGTGCGCGCGTCCCGCCTGCACGTGCGCGTAGTTGCTCGAATTGGTGGTGGTGCAGGTAAAACCGTTCGAGGTCGTGCCCGTCACCACGCCCGACAAGGCGCTCTCTCCGCTGGAACCCACCGACGACACCTGGAAGTTATACGCCGTGCTCGCTGCCAGTCCCGTGGCCGTGTACGAAGTCGGCGTCACCGGCGATGCCGTGATCTTGCTGCCGTTGCGATAGACGTTGTAGCCGGTGGCATTGGTAGCTGCCGTCCACGACAGGGCGATGCTGCTGGCGGTGACCGCGCCGACCGTGACGTTGGCTGGCGGCTGGATGGTGGACGCGGTGCCGACCAGGAACTGGGCGATGTTGCAGGCGGCCGAGGTCTGGCCGGTGCCGCTGTCCGTCGCCGTTACCGTGCCCGTGTAGTAGCCATTCGCCACCGCATACCCCTTGCTGAAACTCGCACCGGCGCCAGCGGCGGCATCGTTTACCGCGGTCGGTCCCGTCAGCACCACTTTATAACTGGAAATGGTGCCGGCGCTGTCGGTGCCGCTGCCGGCAACCGTCACCGTGGTGCCCGACACGCTGGCGCTGCAAGCGGTCACGGTCGGCGCCGCGACGGCTGCCGCGCGCAGATTGTTCTTGAACCAGAAATCCATGATGAAGGATGGATAGTTGACATGGGTGGCGTCGACGTAATTCGTGTTCTGGCCGCCGGAGCCGGCCGGCCAGGCGTGGGCCATGCCGGTAATCGTCATCTCGGAAGTGCGCACTTTACCGTTGGCATCCTTGTAGCGGATATCGCTGCCGCCGGTCGGCACGGTGACGGCCGATTGCTGGGTAAAAGTGCCGCCGTAGGCCAGGCGCATGGCGGCCGCGTCCATCGGGCCGTAGGCTTGCGCCACCGTGTAGTCGGTGGTGCCCCACACCACGCCGGCGATCTGGGTGGAGAATTTCGACAGATTGGAGCCGGCCAGCGCCTTGCAGTTGTTGCCGGCGGTGGTGGCGGTATAGCCCGATGGCACGAAGCCGATTTGCGCCGTCGTCGTGCCTGGCGGCGGGCCGGCGTTGATGCCGACACCGGCGAAGATGTCGGGCGCCATGCAGCCCAGCGCCATGGTTTCGCCGCCGCCCGAGGACAAGCCGGCCACGTACACCTGGTTGGGATCGATGGCGTATTTCGGGTCGCTCAAAAAGCGGTTGATCAGTTTGATCAGCACGGCATCGTGGCCGGAAGTGCGGTTGTGGTTGGTGCTGGCGTAGTCCCAGCAGTGGTTCGAGTACACATTGCCGGTGGCGTTCGGCGCCAGCACCACGGCGCCGTACTGGTCGGCGGTGGCTTGCCAATTAAAACCGCCGCCGGTGTCGATCACGTCGCCTTGCGCCGTTTGCGTGCAGCCGTGCAGGGCCAGCACCAGGGCGCGCTTGCCGCCCAGGGTGGGTTGCGTGCTGGGCCAGTAAAAGAAGCCGGTGAGATTGCCGCCGTTGACGGTGTCGGCGTCCCAGGTCTGCTGGGCGCTCCAGGCGCCGGTGCCGGCTTGCACCTGGGCCTGGGCGGGAGAAACAGCGGACAGCAGGATCAGCGAGGCGGCAAGCGGCCTGCACAAGGTTTGCATGGAAGGGGTCATGACGGTGTCTCCGTAATAGTTATAAGACAGCGCCGGTGGCATTGTGCTCTGTGGCGCTGCGAGGGTGAAACAATGAACAGCGATGAAACCGGGCGGAACCGGAGAGTGCGTCCGGTAGAACACCGGACCGGCGGGGCCGCGAAAAAATCAATCTTCACGAAAAGTAACGCGTTGATTCTAGTGCACGATCGGGCCGAATTCGAGGTGCGCGCAGGCACGCCCGCTGTGCACGAATGCACAGATTTAATATTCAACCATGCATAATTAACAATTGGCGGTCAAAAAAAAAGCCAGGTCGAAACCTGGCCGATCATTAAAGCGAATGTTTATACTTAGGCGGTTTTCCTGGTCAACACCAGGGCGACCAGGCTGATCAGCGCGGCCACGGTCAGATAGTAGCCGACGTAGGGCAAGCCATAGTTGGTCGCCAGCCAGGTGGCGGCATACGGCGCCAGCGAAGCGCCGAGGATGCCGGCCAGGTTAAAGGTCAGGGAGGCGCCCGTGTAGCGCACTTCGGCAGGGAACAGTTCCGACAGCAGGGTGCCGAGCGGGCCATAGGTCATGCCCATCAGGCCCAGGCCCAGCGCCAGGAAGATCGCCACTTGCACGGTGCTGCCGGAGCCGAACATGGGCGCCAGCACCAGGCCGAACAGGGCGATCGCGGCGGTCACCCAGATCATGGTGTCGCGACGGCCTTTTTTATCGGCGACGACCGCGGCCAGCGGAATGGTCAGGCCGAAGAACAGCACGGCGAACAGCTGCAACTCCAGGAAATCCTTGCGCGAAAAACCCAGCTTCAGGGTGCCCCAGCTGAGGGTGAACACCGTCATCAGGTAGAACAGCACGAAGGTGCACAGGGCGATCAGGGTGCCCAGCACCAGCGCGCGGGTGTGATCGCGCAGCACGGTGACGACGGGGATTTTGACGCGCTCGTTCTTGGCCAGCACGCGGGCGAAATCGGGCGTCTCCGTCAATTTCAAACGCACATACATGCCGACGATGACCAGCAGGGCGCTGGCGAGAAAGGGGATACGCCAGCCGTAGGCGAAAAACTCCGCCTCGCTCAAGATCTGGGTGAGGAACAAAAAGGTACCACCCGATAAAAAGAAGCCGATCGGTGCGCCCAGTTGCGGGAACATGCCGTACCAGGCGCGTTTGCCGGGCGGCGCATTTTCCGTCGCCAGCAGCACGGCACCGCCCCATTCGCCACCGAGACCGAGACCCTGGCCGAAGCGGCACAGCGCCAGCAGCAGCGGCGCCAGGGTGCCGATCGAAGCGTAGGTCGGCAGCATGCCGATCACCACCGTCGACACGCCCATGGTCAGCAAAGCCGCCACCAGGGTCGCCTTGCGGCCGACGCGGTCGCCGAAGTGGCCGAACACTGCCGAGCCGATCGGGCGCGCCAGAAAAGCCAGGGCGAAGGTCGCCAGCGATTGCAGGGTCGCCGCGGCGGCGTCGGAAGCCGGGAAGAACAGCTTGGGGAACACCAGCACGGCGGCGGTGGCGTAAATATAAAAGTCGAAGAACTCGATGGTGGTGCCGATCAGGCTGGCGAAGAGAACGGTGCCCGCGGAATTGGGCTTGACGGGGAGTGTGGTGGACATCGAGGCTTCCTGTTGGGGTGGTCGGACGATTCTAACAGTCCGGCTGACGGTTTGCAGGAAGGGCAACTACGTAGAACGATGGCAGCATCGGGGTCTGGCGCTGCGCGCCTGACCCCATCTTCACCAAGCCGGAGGCGATGCTGCTGCAGAAGCAAACCCCAAGCGATGATTGTTTTGCTTCTGATTCAAAACGGGGTCAGGCACCTACGGCGCCAGCCCCCCCTTCGATTACTGCATCAACTCGCGGATGGTCTTGACCGGCGCATTGCCGTAGCTGAGAAACTGCTCATGAAACTGTTTCAAGTTGAAGTTCGCACCGAGCGCCTGCTTCCGCTGTTCGCGCAGCTCCATGATCTCGCTGTAGCCGCTGAAATAACTGGTCAGCTGCACCGAAGACAGTTGCACCCGTCGCCATTTTTCATTGGCTTCGGCCGGCGTCTGGAAGGCCTGGCGCACCAGCAGATCGATCGCCTGCGGCTGGGTCATGCCGATGACGTGCACGCTGTAGTCGAGGATGGTGTTGGTGACGCTGCGCAGATTCCACTTGCAGTACATCAGCCACATCTCCGGGGCGTTGTCGCCGTAGCCCGATTCGAGCATCATGCGCTCGGCGTACACGGCCCAGCCTTCGACCATGGCGCCATTGCCGAACAGGGATTTGACGAGCGACGGCGATTTGTTCGCATACACCAGCTGGGCGTAATGGCCCGGCACCGCCTCGTGGATATTCAGGATCTGCAGCATCCAGGTGTTGTACTCGCGCAGGCTGCTCTCCGCTTCCGCCGCGGTCATGCTGTCCATCGGCGTGACGTTGTACCAGGTGCGGTCCTGTGGGCGATACGGACCGGGCGCGTCGATGCTGGCGCCGGCGATGCCGCGCTTGTACATCGGCGTCTCGCGCACTTCCAGCGGCCGGCGCGAGTCGAGGGTCAGCAGATTGTGCGAGGTCACCCAGTCCTGCAGGACCGGGATCTGGCGGCGGATCTCGGGGAAAAAGTTTTCGCGGGCGACGTGGTTGTTCGACAGCTTATCGATCACCATGCCGATTTTGGCGAAGCGGTCGGCCGGTTTCGCCGTCGCGCCCATCACTTTCGGCCACAGCTCGTCGGCCAGGCCGCTCATGCGCACCAGTAGTTCTTCCTTCGCCGCCAGCGCCTTTTGATAGGTCTGTTCGGCCGTGCTGGCCGACTGGATGTCGTAGCTGAACTTCGCTTCATACAGCGCTTTGCCGAGACGGAAAGAGCGCGCAGTGCCGCTGGTTTGCTGGCGCTTGTCGAGGGCCGTCAAAAAATCCACGTAGCCCAGCAGGGCGCTGCCGGCGTTGGCGATACGCTGGGCGAAAATCGCTTTTTCCTGTGCCGTCAAAATCGATTCCTGCGCCGCCTTGCCCAGTTCCGCCAGCACCACCATGGTGCCCGGCGCTTGCGAAATGGCCAGCGCGGTGTGCTCACGCGTCGGATTGACGATGCTGGCCTGCGCCGCCTGATAATAAGCCGGCGCGCTGGCCAGGCGTTTCAGTAAGGTGCGCAGGCGCTGCGGCTTGGCCGCGTACTCGGTCGACAGAATCAGGTCGAGCGGTTCGGCGATGTTGTACAGCGACGGGTTCCACTCCCACTCTTTCAGTTCGGTGAGGGCGAAGCGGTCGGCCTTGACCTTGTTGATCAGGACCGCCAGATCCGTTCTCTGTTTCGGCGAGAGCTGGGAAGGATTGATCTTGCCGAATTTGTCCAGCCACTCGTCTGCGAAGCCGAGTTCACGGGCGCGGGTGGCGGCGTTCGGGATCGACATGGCGGCGGCGCCGTCGAATTTGCCGACCGCGATCGCGCTTTCCGGCTCGAGCTTCCAGAGGGCGTTGAGGAACTGCTGGGCGTTGTAGTCGAGCGAACGGTCGGAGCGTTTTTCGGACGGCGCGGAGACGATCGCCACCGGTTTTTCGCGCTCGACGACCGCCACCGGCGCCGCCTTGCCAGCCTTGCCCTTGACTGACTTCGTCGCCTTGGCGGATTTGCCCGCCTGGTGGGCGCCGCCGCCCGATTTGGCGGATGCCGCATGCGCCGCCGCCTTTTTCGGCTTGGCCGCGACGGCCGGCGCCATGGCGAACGCCGTCAGCATGACAGCGAGCGCGATTTTGGTTTTGATCATGTGTGGCCTCGTGATTGTGTCCATACGGGCGGTGTACTTTTGGCACGCCGCCAGCGCCGCGCACACGTGCGGGTGCGGCGGGGCGTCAGGTTAGCATCAAATGCGGCGCTTGCGCGACCCCGTAACATTTCGATGCAGTCTCACTGCGCGCCCTGATGGCCGTGCTCGCGCAGCCACTGCTGGTGACGCGCATTGATGGCGGCCACCGCCGCCTTGCCGCCGGCCATATTCGTCAACAAAATTTCATTGGCGCGGGTAAAACGGTGGCTGACCTTGACCGTCCACGAGCGCGTCAGCCAACTCGTAAAACTTCTTTCGTAGGCCGCTTCATCGACATCGCGCCACTTCACGCCGCTCACGCCGCGCCGCCACGGCAGGATGCCGGAATAGACCCATACGCCCACATCGTCGTAATACAGCACCACCGCGCGGGTGCTGGCAAAGCGGCAGCCGACGATCAGCGCCGACAGGCCGAACACCACGCCGGCCACTTCATCGCCAGCGAAAGGCAAACGGCAGCGCGACGAAAAACAGCAAGGAAGCGATCACCAGAGTGGCGGCGTACTCGATCCAGGATTTGACGCCGACCACCTGCGCGCTCATTTCGCCAGGCCCTGTTCCAGCATGCGCAGCATTTCGCCTGGCGACATGCGCGCGGCCAGGTCGGCCCCTTCCAGCAGGCTGTCGGCCAGATCGCGCTTGTGCTTGTGCAGGTCGACGATGCCTTCCTCGATGGTGTGGCGCACCACCAGGCGATAAATGGTGACGGGCCGCAGCTGGCCCATGCGGTGGGCGCGGTCGGAGGCCTGGTCTTCCACCGCCGGATTCCACCAGGGGTCCATGTGAATCACATAATCGGCCGCCGTCAAATTGATGCCGACGCCGCCCGCTTTCAGGCTGATGAGGAAGATATCGCCGTCGCCCGCCTGGAACGCATCGACCCGCTTTTTGCGTTCGGCCATCGGCGTCGACCCGTCGAGGTATTGATAGCGGATGCCGCGCGCGTCGAGGTGGCGGCGGATCAGGGTCAAATGGTCGACGAACTGGCTGAACACCAGCACCTTGTGGCGGTTGTCGAGCAATTCGTCGACCAGGCGCGCGAACGCCGTCAATTTCGAGCTTTCCAGATTGAGTTCCGGCGCCACCAGGTTCGGGTTGCAGCAGGCGCGGCGCAGCTTCATCATCTCGGCCAGAATCTCGATGGATTTTTGGTTTTGCGGCTGCTCCAGCGCGGCCAGTCTCGCCAGGGCGTCGCGCCGCAGCGATTCGTACAGCGCCGTCTCCTGCGGCGTCAGTTCGACCGGCAGCACGATCTCCGTGCGCGGCGGCAGCTCGGACAACACCTGCGCTTTCGTGCGGCGCAAAATAAACGGCTGAATCAGGCGCCGCAGGCGTGTCCGCGCACCTTGCTCGGCGCGCTTGTCCTGGGCTTTTTCGATCGGGCCCGCGAAGCGCAAATTGAACTGTTCGGCGTTGCCCAGCAGGCCAGGGTTGATGAACCTGAACAGATTCCATAACTCTCCCAGGTGGTTTTCCAGCGGCGTACCGGTCGCCACCATTTTAAAGTCGCCCTGCAGCGCCATCACCGCCTGCGAACGCTTGGTGGCGTTGTTCTTGATGGCTTGCGCTTCATCGAGCACGATGGTGTGCCACTTGACGGCGGCGAATTGCGCCGCCGCCAGTTGCAGCAAGCCGTAGCTGACGATCACCAGATCGAAGGCTTCGACGCCATCGAGCAGCGCGGCCCGGTCGCCCGCGCCGAACAGTTTGATTTTCAGGGTGGGGGCGAATTTTTCGGCCTCCGCCATCCAGTTCATGCACACCGATGTCGGCGCCACCACCAGCGCCGGGCCGTCGGGCGCGCGCTGCAGCAGCAGGGCCAGCGCCTGCACCGTTTTACCGAGGCCCATGTCGTCGGCCAGGCAGGCGCCCACGCCCCAATGGGCCAGGCGCGCGAGCCACTGAAAACCTTCCAGCTGATAGTCGCGCAATTCGGCCTGCAGGGTGGACGGCACCTCCGGCGTGTAGGCGGTGGTGGAAGCAAGCCGTTTCAAATGCTCCTTCCACAGCTTGTCGGCTTTGACGCCGCCCGCATCCATCGTCAATTCTTCCAGCGCGAAGCTGGCCAGCGGGTGCACGCGCACGCCGTCCGCCGTCGCTTCGCCGTACGAGGCCAGCTCCATCAGGCGCCTGTGCAATTCGGTGGACAGGGCCATGAACTGGTTATCTCCCAGTTCGACGAATCGTCCCCGGCTCGAGCGCAGCATGTCGAGCAGCGAGCGCAGATCGACGATTCTCTCTTCGTCGATCTGCACTTCGCCGTTCGCCGCGAACCAGTCCTTGTCGCGCTTGATCGACAGGCGCATCGACTTCGATTCGACCTTCTTGGTCACCCTGAAGGACTCGCCTTCCGGCCAGGCCACCAACACCTGACTGGTGTCGACTTCCTGCAATTCGGCGAGCAGTTCGAGGCAGGGTATCGGCTGGCCCAAGAGCCATTCGCCGTGTTCGTTCTCGGCGTACTCCAGGCTATGGCAAGACCCGATCAGCTGGCGCTCCGCTTCGCGCTCGGCGTCCAGATCGCGCTTCGCTTCCACCCTCTCTCCGTTCAAATCGGCGATCACGCTCTCGGCGCCGCTGCCGGGCGCGTAATAGGCGCCGGCGCCGGGCAGGGGGCGTACCAGCACCTGCATCCGCAAACCCTGTTGATAGGGCAGCAGGTGCACATGCAGGCGCGGATCGGCCGGCACCTGGGCAATATCGCCGGCGCTGCCGCCGATGTCCGACTGCACGGTGACGATCGACGAAATCGCGCCGATCGCCTTGAGCACCTGCTTCTCCGCGGCCAGCGGCACCACCAGGCCGTTGCCGATGATGGCGCCCACCCGCCGGTGTTCGGCGGTCAGGCGCACCACGCGCAGGCGGCTGGGCGTTTCGCGGGTGATGCAGACATCGTCGGCGCCGACGGTGGCCGGGCGCATGGTGATGGTCACCTGGCCCGCATGCGCCTTGACCAGCAGTTCCGGCTCGCCCGGCAGCAGTTCCACCCGCGATCCCGGTGCATCGATCCAGAACAGCAACGGGTGGCCGATCAGGGCTGCCACCGCCTTGTCGGTGTCGAGCTCATATTTCGAGCCGCTCTGGCTGTAGTATTTGTAGGCCTCGATGGTGGCGATGACGGATAGATCCTGTGCCGTCAAAAAGTCCATCTGCGCGGCGTCGTCCGACAGGCGCTTGAGGGACATGGCGCGGCCCTTGCTCCAGCCACCCTGCGCATCGCGCTTTTGTTCGCGCGGCTCGATGCTGTTGATGCCCCAGTCGGCCGCGTAGCCGATCAGCCACACCAGGCGCGACTCGCGCACCACTTCCACGTTTACCGCCGGCTGCAGGTTGATCAAGGCGTTCAGCTGGCGCTGCCAGGCCTCTTCGCGTTCGAACCAGGTCGTCAAATCGGCGAAGCGGTGCTGCTGGCGCATGGCGATGGCTTGCTGATCGCGCCCCACATCGCCCAGCTGGCCCAGCACGGCGCCCTGCTGGGCGGCGATCAAATCGAATCCGGCCGTGACGGCGGCGTCGAACGACTGCCTGATCAGCGACTGCCGCTCGCCCAGCTGGGGTGCGCCCAGCCACCAGTGCAGCAGGGCGCGGAACATGATCGGCTGCATTTGAAATTCCCAGGCGCGCGTGGGCAGCACCTCGGGGTCGACCGTGCCGGCGCGGATCTGGCGCAGCATGCTCAGTTGCTGATAGACGGGCGTGTCGTGGGTATGCACGCCTTTGACGGCGATTTCCAGGTAAGTCTCAGCCTGTTTCAGATGCTGCGGCTGGCCGCTTTTCAGGAGGCCCAGCACGTACAGGTGGCCGGACAGGCCGCTGAAGATGGCCTTGCGTTTTCCCGTCTCGCGGCGGCGCAGTTTCAAGGCTTCCTCGAAACCGGCCAGGGCGATGTCGTCGTCGCCGCGCAGCAGGGCGATGGCGCTGTCGAACATGTAACCGTAGGAGGCGTCCAATTCTCCCAGCAGCTGCTTGACGTCGTCGAAGCGGCCGCACAGCAGTAAATTTGCCGCCAGCGCCACCCGCAGCATCATGGTGGCGCCAGGCTGCGCGGCCAGCTGTTCCGCGTAGGCGCGCATCGGCGCCGCATCGGCCGGTTCTTGCTGGGAGTTCGACAGCAGCACGGCGACCACGTCGTCGCGCATGGAAGGGTGGATGCGGTCGATCAGCTCGGGCTCGAAGGGCGGCCCGGCGATGTCGACCAGCGGGTGCGAATAGCCCGCTTCGTGGCAGGCCAGGCAAGCGTCGAGCAGGGGCACGACGACGCTGGCATCGTCGCCCAGCACCAGCGCCATGCGCAGCATTGCCACGCCCTGGCGGTAGCTGCGCAGGACCAGGTTGCCCTCCCAGTTGGTGCGCAGCGGGAGCACTTTTTGATAGGAGAAGCGCAGCGGTTCGACCATGCCGGCGTCGAGCGCGGCGCGGATCGCCGGCCACACGGCATAGCGGACCAGGGTGAAACCGCGTCCGACCACTTCGCTGACCAGTTCCAGTTCCCTGAACAGTTTGATGTCGCCATCGAGCGTGAGCGCGGGGATGACGACGCCGATTTCGGCCAGGTGCAAGGTGATGCGGCTTTTGCCCATCGGCTCGCCGGCCAACGCCAGCAGTGCGGCGACCAGTTTCTGCGTTTCCGAAGCATCCGCGAACTGTTGGTGCAGATTTACCTCGGTCATGCGGCAGTCGGCAAATTGTCGATGGCGACCACCGCCAGCGGCTCGGCCGGCGTCACGCCGAAAATGCGCAAATAAAAATACAGCTCCGCTTGCAGGGTGCGCACGATGGAGTCGGCCTTTCTGAAACCGTGGCCTTCTCCCTCGAGCGTCATGTAAGCGACCGGCACCCCGGCTTTTCTCAAGGCCTCGACCATCACTTCCGATTGCGGCGGCGGTACCACCTTGTCGTCCAGGCCCTGGAAGAAAATCATCGGGCTTTTCAATTTTTCGGCGTGGTGAATCGGCGAGCGTTCGCGGTACAGCGCTTGCGCCTGCGGCTGCGGGGCGATCAGGTAATCCGTGTAGTGCGATTCGAATTTATGCGAGTCGTCGTCCAGTCCCGCCAGATCCGACACGCCATAGTAACTGGCGCCGGCCTTGAAAATGTCGTGGAAGGCGAGGGCGCACAGCACAGTGAGGCCGCCGGCGCTGCCGCCGCGGATCACCAGGCGGTCGGCATCGACCAGTCCACGCTGCGCTAGGTAGCGGGCGCCCGCCACGCAATCGTCGACGTCGACCACGCCCCACTGGCCGCGCAGGGCGTCGCGGTATTCGCGGCCAAACCCGCTGCTGCCGCCGTAGTTGACGTCGAGGACGGCGAAGCCGCGGCTGGTCCAGTACTGGGTCGCCAGTTTCAGGGTGTTGGTCGCCATGCTGGTGGGGCCGCCGTGGCCGATCACCATCAGCGGCGGCTTTGCGCCAGGCGCGCCTCGATAACGGGCGTTTTGCGGCGGGTAGTAGAACGCATGGGCGACGCGCCCTGCGCTGCTGGGGTAGCTGATGCTCTCGGGGACCGACAGTTCGTCGGTGTCGGGCAGGCTGGCGATCGAGGTGGCCAGCACGCGCCGCTCGCCGGTCTTCAAATCGATTCGGGCCAGTTCGGTGGCGATGGTGGGTGCGCCGCCGAGGAAGACGACGACGTCGCCGGCCACCCGTAATTCGCGGATTTCCTGGTACGGATTGGCGATCGGGCTGAGCGTGCCGCTGTCAACGGCGAGGCGCGCCAGCCGGCTCACGCCATTCTCTATATAGGTGCAGACGATCTCGGTCTCGCTGCTGAAACCGTACATGGCGTTACCGAAGGTCCAGTGCGGACCGGCGAATTCGGCCGCGCGCGGGCACAGTGCGGTGGCGCTGGCGCCGTCGTGGCGGTACAGATTCCACCAGCCGCTGCGGTCCGACACGAAGTGCAGCACGCCGCTCGGCGACCACTCGGGCTGGCAGATCGCCTCGTCTGCGCCGCCCGCCACCAGGCGCGCATCGACGAGCAAGCCATCGCTGCCGATATCGGCCAGCCACAACTCGGTGCCTTGCCACGGCATGCGCGGGTGCATCCAGGACAGCCACGCCAACTGGCTGCCATCCGGCGACAGGCGCGGCGCCGCATAAAAATCGCTGCCGGACACCAGGGTGGTCTCAAGGCCATCGAGACCGACCGCGCAAATCAGATTTTCGGGATAGCCGGCGTTGGCGTGGTCTTCGCAGACGGCGATCAGACGGTTGCGCGCCGCATCCATGACGAAGTCGGCGTAGCGGCGGCTGCCCGCGGCAGTGATGGGCTGCGCGGCTTCGCCTTCCCGCATTGCATAAATGCGGTTGTCCGAAAAGTTTGAAAAATACACGGTGCCGCCATCGACCAGCAAAGCGCCGCCGCCGTACTCGTGCACGCGCGTGCGGACATTGAACGAAGTCTCGCCAGCCGGGGTCAGTTCGACGGTTTGATCGCCGCGCTGGCGCAGCAGGGTATTGCGCCCACCCTCGCTGGCACGCCCGGCCAGCCAGTAGATGGCATCGCCATCGATGGCGGTTTGCGACAGGGGCGCGGCGCCGGCGGCCACGGTGGCGGCGGAAATCGGCGACGGCCAGGCGCCGAAGGGGGCTTCCTGCTTGATGGGTGTGCTGGTCATGAGGACGGAGAGGCGAACGGATGAAACGGCGAGTATGCCACGTTTGGCGGCTCATTCGCCAGCGGCGGGTGGGCGTAGTGCGGCGGCCGGAGGATGCCATAATAGCGCCTTTCGTCCAGCCTCTTTTACACCGCCATGTCCCAATTCGCTCCGCTTCAGAACGACACTTTCCTGCGTGCGCTGCTGCGCCAGCCGACCGAGTACACGCCCGTGTGGCTGATGCGCCAGGCCGGCCGCTACCTGCCCGAATACCGCGCCACCCGCGCGCGCGCCGGGTCGTTTCTCGGCCTGGCGAAAAATCCCGATTACGCCACCGAAGTGACCTTGCAGCCGATCGACCGCTACCCGCTGGACGCCTCGATCCTGTTCTCCGACATCCTGACGGTGCCGGACGCCATGGGCCTGGGCCTGTATTTCGCCGACGGCGAAGGGCCGAAGTTCGAGCGTCCCCTGCGCACCGAGGACGACGTATTGAAATTGCGCCAGCCGGACATGGATACACTCGACTACGTGTTCAAGGCGGTCACCCAGATTCGCCAGGCGCTGAACGGCCGCGTGCCGCTGATCGGCTTTTCGGGCAGCCCTTGGACCCTGGCCTGCTACATGGTCGAAGGCAGCGGCTCGAAGGAGTGGCACACCATCAAAAAAATGGCCTACAGCCGGCCCGACCTGATGCACCACATCCTGGCGATCAACGCCACCGCGGTGGCGCAGTACCTGAATGCGCAGATCGATGCCGGCGCCCAGGCCGTGATGATTTTTGATTCCTGGGGCGGGGCGCTGGCCGACGGCGCCTACCAGACGTTTTCACTGGCTTACATGCGCCAGGTGATCGCGCAGCTCAAGCGCGACAAGGACGGCGTGAGCATTCCCGCCGTCGTCTTCACCAAGGGCGGCGGCCTGTGGCTGGACCAGATCGCCGACATCGGCGCCGATGCGGTGGGCCTGGACTGGACCGTCAATCTCGGCCAGGCGCGCGCCCTGGTCGGCGACAAGGTGGCCCTGCAAGGCAATCTGGACCCGGCTATCCTGTTCGCTTCGCCGGAGCAGATCCGCGTCGAAGTCGAGCGCGCCCTCACCGCCTACGGCACCCCGGCGGCGGGCAACGGCCATGTGTTCAACCTCGGCCACGGCATTTCCCAATTCACGCCGCCCGAGTCCGTCAGCGCCATGGTGGAAGCCGTTCACAGCTTCAGCAGGGCGCAACGGGCCGGCGCGTGAAGCGCCCTCCGCAGGACACAGAATCACACTTATTCACAAATTGGCCGACACGCAGTTTTTCCGCATGTGGATAGTTTGAATATTTCTCAGCCTCGGCAAGTGCTTGATTTTAAACGAATTAACAAATATTTCCATCCGGTAAATCTCCAGCTCGGCAGTGATCTCTCATAGGGAAAAGGCGGTTTTCCGGGCATTGTCCACAAAGTTATCCACAGACGATGTGGATAATCGGTGAAAGTCCTTGGTTTACTGGTACTTAGCGCAGATGTTGAGGTAACACATTAACTTCATGCTGCGCTGCATGATATTTGACACTGCGTTTCTGTCCTGCCCGCTAGAGCAAACAGCCGAGTTATGCACAAAATGGCGGTGACAAACAGGCGAAAGCCTCCTCTGGGGGCGGTTTTGCAAGTGCTTGATTCGATTGATGAAATTTTGTTTGACTTTTGGTCTCCGGTGGTTCGTCTTGATTAACAACAAACTTTCCTGCTGCCCTCAGGCGGCCTTGTCCACAAAGTTGTCCACACCCGAGCACGGCGTGGCGGGACGGCGGCCGCACACTGCGGGATTTGTCGCCGGATGAATTTTTGTATCCTCACGGTGGCCCTCGACACGCCGCTGACCAGCTGCTTCGATTACCGCTGGCCGTGCGGGCCTGGTAGCGAGCCGGCGCCCGGCCAGTTGGTGCTGGTGTCCTTCGGCCGCCGCGAAGTGGTGGGATTGATCGTCGGCGTCGGTCACCACACCGAGGTCCCCGCCGATAAACTCAAGGACGCGCTGGCGGTGCGCGCGCAGCTCGCTCCCCTGTCGCCGGCGTGGCTGGCGCTGGCCGCCTTCGCCGCCGATTACTATCAGCGCCCGCTGGGCGAAGTTGCCTTGCCCGGGCTGCCGAAAAACCTGCGCCTGTCGACCACCGTGGCGCTCGACCGCGCCATCAAGAAGCTGGCGAAGAACGGCGATGTCGCCGACACCACGCCGTTTTCGGCGCCACCGCTGAACCCCGAACAGCAGGCGGCCGCCGACGCCATCGGCGGCGCACTTGGTTTCAGTCCCCTGCTGCTGTACGGCGTCACGGGCAGCGGCAAGACCGAGGTGTATCTGCAAGCCTGCGCCCAGGTGCTGGCGCGCGAACCGGAGGCGCAGATCCTGATCCTGGTCCCCGAGATCAACCTGACCCCGCAGCTCGAGGGGAATATCCGCGCCCGCTTTCCGGGCCTGATGCTGGCCACCCTGCACAGCAGCCTGGCCGAGGGCGAGCGCATGCTGCACTGGTTATCGGCGCACCAGGGCCGCGCGCGCATCATCCTGGGTACGCGGCTGGCGATCCTGGCGTCCCTGCCGAACTTGCGCATGATCGTCATCGACGAAGAGCACGATCCTTCGTACAAGCAGCAGGAGGGCTTACGGTATTCGGCGCGCGACCTGGCCGTGTGGCGTGCGCGCCAGCTGGCGATCCCCATCGTGCTCGGCTCGGCCACGCCGTCGCTGGAGAGCTGGCACCACGCCGGGTCGGGCCGCTACCGCAAGCTGGAACTGCGCGAACGCGCCGTGCGCGACGCCGTGCTGCCGCGCGTCAAAGTGCTGGACATGGAGCGCGACAAGCCGAAGGACGGCTTGACGTCGCACCTGATCGCCGCCTTGCGCCAGAGACTGGACCGCGGCGAACAATCGCTGCTGTTCCTCAACCGGCGCGGCTACTCTCCCGTGATCACCTGCGAAGCCTGCGGCTGGATCAGCGAGTGCACCCGCTGCACCTCCTTCATGGTGCTGCACAAACCCGAACACCGGCTGCGCTGCCACCACTGCAGCCTCGAATTGCGCATCCCCCGCAACTGCCCGACCTGCGGCAACGTCGACATCGCCCCGCTGGGCCGCGGCACCCAGCGGGTGGAAGAGGGTTTGCAGCTGCTGTTCCCCGAAGCGAGAATCCTGCGCATCGATGCCGACTCGACCCGCAAGAAGGGCAGCGCCCAGGAAGCCTTCGACAGCGTGCACCGGGGCGATGTTGACATCCTGATCGGCACCCAGATGGTGGCGAAGGGCCACGATTTCAAAAAGCTGACCCTGGTCGGCATTTTGAATCCCGACACGGCCTTGTTCTCGCAGGATTACCGGGCCAGCGAGCGCCTGTTCGCCCAGTTGATGCAGGTCGCCGGCCGCGCCGGCCGCGCCGCCCGCCTGGAAGGGGGCAGCCCCAGCGAAGTGCTGATCCAGACCCGCTACGCCAGCCACCCGCTGTATGCGGCCGTGGTCAACCACGACTACGACCGCTTCGCCGACAGCCTGCTGGCGGAGCGCCGCCAGGCCGCGCTGCCGCCGTATATGTACCAGGCCTTGCTGCGCGCGGAGGCGCCGGAACTGGCCACCGCCATCGATTTTCTGCAGCAGGCGCGGGATTGTTTATCGGACCCGGCGATCACCATCAACGACCCGATCCCGATGACCATGGCCCGCGTCCACAACGTCGACCGCGCGCAACTGCTGATCGAATCGCCCTCGCGGCCGGCGTTGCAGGCGTTTCTCAAGCAGTGGCTGCAGCTACTGCGGGAAATGAAGAGCAGGGTGAAGTGGTCACTGGAAGTCGATCCGCTGGATATTTGATTAGCAGGAGGCTGGGTTAGCAGGGGGACTGGCGCCGAAGGTGCCTGTCCCAATTGTGGTATCGCTGCCAGATTTAAGAGCATCGTTGTTTTCGCGTTGTGCTGATCATTCGTACAATGGGACAGGCACCTTCGGCGCCAGCCCCCCTTCTGCGGCTAAAATGGCTGATCACGCTTTTACGACAGGACTCCCACCATGCGCACCTTCGACGTCGACGTCGCCATCCTCGGCACCGGCACCGCCGGCCTGTCGGCCTACCGCGCCGCGGTCGCCCAGGGAAAGCGCGCCCTGCTGATCGAGAGCGGCCCGTACGGCACCACCTGCGCGCGGGTCGGCTGCATGCCCAGCAAGCTGCTGATCGCCGCCGCCGATGCCGCCCACATGATGGACGTATCTCCCGGCTTCGGCGTGCACGCGGGCGATAAACGCATCGACGGCAAGGCGGTGATGGCGCGGGTGCAGCGTGAGCGCGACCGCTTTGTCGGCTTCGTCATCGACAGCGTCGACAGCATTCCCGACACCGATAAGCTCATCGGCCACGCCCGCTTCATCAGCCAGCGCGCCGTGCAGGTCGACGATCACAGCGTGGTCAACGCCACGCGCTTCGTGATCGCCACTGGCTCGACGCCTATCAAGCTGGACGTGCTGGCGCCCGGCGGCGCCGCCATCATCAGCAGCGACGACATCTTCGAACTCGAAGATTTACCGAAATCGATGGCCGTGATCGGCACCGGCGTGATCGGCCTGGAACTGGGCCAGGCAATGGCGCGATTGGGCGTGCGCGTCAGCTTTTTTGCGCGCGGCGGCAGCATCGCCCAGCTCACCGATCCCGATGTGCTGCACAACGCCACCAAGGTGTTCGGCGCTGAACTCGACATCCGCTTCCAGCAGCGCATCGTCGGCGTCGAGCCGAAGCCCGAGGGCGGCGTGGCGCTGAGCACGCGCGATGCCACCGGCGCCACCCATGTCGACGATTTCGACTTCATCCTGGTGGCGGCGGGACGCAAACCGAATGTGGGCGACATCGGCATCGAACACACGGGGCTGGAACTGGACAAGGCGGGCATCCCCCTGTTCGACCGCTGCACCATGCAATGCGGCGACAGCCATATTTTCATCGCAGGCGATGCCGACGACGAGCGGCCCTTGCTGGCCGAAGCGGCCGACCAGGGCCGCATCGCGGGAGATAACGCCGGCCGCTTCCCGGACGTGCGTCCGGGCCTGCGCCGCACCGCGCTGACCATCGCTTTTACGGAGCCGCAGGTGGCCACCGCCGGCGAGAGTTATCGCGAATTGTGCGCCGCCGGCAAACCGAAATTCGCGCTGGGCATGGTGTCGTTCGAGAACCAGGGACGCAGCCGCGTCATGCTGCAAAACCACGGCATGCTGCGCGTGTATGGAGAATACGGCAGCGGGCGTTTTCTGGGCTTCGAGATGGTCGGACCTCGCGCCGAACATATCGGCCACCTGCTGGCCTGGGCCTGCCAGGCGCGAATGACGGTCGACCAGATGCTGGAGATGCCGTTCTATCACCCTGTCATCGAAGAGGGCTTGAGGACGGCGCTGCGCCACCTGCACGCGGAACTCGCAAAGGGTGCGCCCGACATCGGCATGGCCAACGACGCCGCCGGCGTTTAGTTCAGGTAGGTGGCGTCCAATCGCCCTGCCGCCGCCAGCTCCCGTAAAATCCGGATCGCGTCGATATCGGCTTCCTGGTACGCCGACTTTTTGAATTCGTCGTACATGGCGTTGGCCTGGTCGGCGGCCGCATCGTGGCCGTCGTCGTATTTGAAACGCACGAACAGCAGGTCGTCGCTGGGCGCTTCGATGGTCACGCGCAGGCTGGAGGCGCTGATATCGCCCTGGGCGTGCACTTCGTAGCGCACTTCTTCCAGGGGCGTGAGCACCACCTTGTCGTCGATGCGCAGATCGCCGAAGCGGCGGCGGCGCTTGAAACTGCCCGGTTCGCGCTCGCTGATGTCGCACTCGTCCAGGTGCGGCACGAACAGTTTGGGCGATTCCGCGTGCAGCACCAGGCCCCGCCACAGCTGCTCGCGCGTCAGGCTGTCGATCAGCGGGTTGAGGGGATCGTTGATTTCAATCAGGTGTTCAAATTTCATGGGGTGACCTCGTGGCGCGCTTGCGCCGGTGATAAACGGTAATGCGCAAATGGTAACGCAGGTCGTCGCCAGGCGTCGTCCGGCGCGCCGCGTTCATTGCCGGGCTCGCTGTACAATGGACGGCTGAATTCCTGCAAAGCGCCTCCCCCGATGTCCTCCGCCCCCAAGTTTGGTCTGAACGTTCCCCAGAGCGAAGCCGTGATCTATCTCGACGGCCCTTGCCTGGTGCTGGCCGGTGCCGGTTCCGGCAAAACCCGCGTCATCACCCAGAAAATCGCCCACCTGATCGAGGACCGCGGTTACGACCCGAGAACCATTGCCGCCCTGACATTTACCAATAAAGCCGCGCTGGAAATGCAGGAGCGGATCGGCAAATTGTTAAAACAGCCGCGCCAGGCAAAACAGTTGACGGTATCGACCTTCCACTCGCTGGGCGTAAAAATCCTGCGCCAGGAAGCGGCCGGCGTGGGACTGAAAGACCGCTTTTCCATCATGGACAGCGACGATTGTTTTGGCCTGGTGCAGGATCTGGCCATCACCACGGATAAACAGCTGATTCGCCGTATTCAAAATTCGATTTCGCTGTGGAAGAACGGCTTGATCGATCCGGAAGACGCCATCCGCGATGCGCAGGATGAAGACGAAGCGCAGGCGGCGCGGGTATTTCGCAGTTATGTGGCGACTTTGGCCGCGTATCAGGCGGTCGATTTCGACGATCTGATCCGCCTGCCGGTGGAACTGTTCCGTAATAACGATCCGATCCGCGACAAGTGGCAGAGACGCCTGCGTTATTTGCTGATGGACGAATACCAGGACACCAATACCTGCCAGTACGAGCTGGTGAAATTGCTGGTCACCGGCATCAACAAAAAGCCGATGTTCACGGCGGTGGGCGACGACGACCAGGCAATTTATGCATGGCGCGGCGCCTCCGTCGAAAACCTGAAAACCCTGGGCGTCGATTTTCCCGATCTCAAAGTGATCAAGCTGGAGCAGAATTACCGCTCCACCACGCGCATTTTGCAGGCGGCCAATGCGGTCATTTCGAACAATCCGAAAATCTTCGAAAAATCGCTGTGGTCCGAGCACGGCCTGGGAGAACCGATCAAGGTGCTGGGCATGCAGAACGACGACCAGGAGGCCGAGCAGATCGCCATCATGATTTCGGCGGACCGTTTTCAGCGTAAAAACAAATGGTCGGATTACGCGATTCTCTACCGCGGCAATCACCAGGCGCGCGTCATCGAACAGTCCTTGCGCCGCGAGCGTATTCCTTACACGATTTCGGGCGGCCAGAGTTTTTTCGACAAGGCCGAAATCAAGGACATCATCAGCTATCTGCGCTTGATCGCCAACGACGGCGACGACCCCGCATTCATTCGCGCGGTGACCACGCCGAAACGCGGGGTCGGCATGGCGACTCTGGAAGTGCTGGGGGCGTTTTCCAAGCAGTGGAATTGCTCGCTGTTCGAGGCGGCTTTTAAAGGCGGCATCGAAGCGAAACTGGCCGACCGCCAGCTGATTCCCCTGCGTGAGTTCTGCAATTTCATCAACAACCTGGAATCGCGCGCCAGCCGGCCCGGTCCATCCGGCAGCGGAGAAAACGCCGCCGCCGTGCTGGACGACATGATGAAAGAGATCAATTACGAATCCTATCTCTACGATATGTTCGACGACCGCGCCGCCCAGAGCAAATGGCAGAACGTTTTAGAGTTCACCAACTGGCTGAAGGAGCGGGGCTGCGGCGGCAAGGACAAATCGGGAGAAGAGAAAAACCTGCTGGAACTGACCCAGATGGTGGCCCTGATGAGCATGCTGGAGGGCCAGGACGAGGAGCCGGACGCCGTGCGCATGTCGACCCTGCACGCCTCCAAGGGCCTGGAGTTTCCGCACGTCTTCCTGGTCGGCGTGGAAGAGGGGATTTTGCCGCACAAGGGCGATCCGGACGCTTCCGTCGAAACGATCGGTGCGCGCGTGCAGGAAGAGCGGCGCTTGATGTACGTCGGCATCACGCGGGCCCAGCGCACCTTGCAAATTACCTGGTGCAAGCAGAGGAAGCGTGCGGGCGAACAGGTGCACTGCGACGTCTCGCGGTTTATCAAGGAAATGGCGCTCGATGTCGGCGACGCCGCACCCATGGAAACCGAAATTATTTCGCCGAAGGACAGGCTGGCAAGTTTGAAGGCATTACTGGCAACGCCGAAGCCATTGCCGCCGCAGTAGATTATGCACGATTGCGCATAATTTTATACGCGGATACCCTGGGCGTCGTGGCGACCGCGGCGCAATTCCGGCTGGTTTAACACGCGCGCGGCGACGGCGCGGTTGATGGCGTTGTTGTCCATGTACTCGATGGCCGCCTGGGTGCCCAGCATGGCTTGCAGAATGATCCCCACTTCCACTTTTTGCGCGGTCAGATGATCGGGCCGGTTGGCCAGATGGGGAGCGGTCGCCGGCGACTCGGTGCCGGATGGGGTCGAAATAGTTTCCATGAGTATATTTTGAGGCGGAAATGTTCGGCGGTCCGTGCGCTGGCGCGCATAACAATTGTTTTCATGCGGCAGCCTGTCAGGACTGACGGGACGCCGATCGCGCATAATGGTGGCTTTGTTCGGAGATCGCATGGACCAGGACGAGCGCTTTGTCGCCATAGAAATCAAGTTGGCCCACCAAGAAGACCTGGTCGAGTCGCTCAACGACGTCGTCTATCGACAAACCCGCCGCATCGACGAGCTCGAAGCGATGGTCAATGCGCTGGGCGAGCACATCCGCAATGCCGCCCAGAGCGCGCCTGGCTCGGGCGGTCACGAAGTGCCGCCGCACTATTGATCGCTTTTTAGTAGCTGATATTGCCGTTCAGTTGCAAGGTCCCTTGACCCGTCGCCATGTCCTCGCCGCCATTCAGACTGCCGCCGCCGCTGGCTTTCTTGAATTTGCCGGTGCCACCGGTGATCTGGTATGTCGCGCCGCTGAACACGTATTTCGTCCCTTCTCCGGTCGGCACGAACTGGCCGCTGTAGTTGGCAAAAATCTGCTCGCCGCTGGTGGTGAGAATGATGAAACGGCCGTCGCTGAAATTGAACAGCGGTGGCGCGGGGGTGATGCAATCGCTGGCCAGGAACACGACCTTGCCGGTGACGGCGCTGTCGCCATGGCCGATGATGGTGCCGCCGAACTGCGAAGCGCAGCGTGGCGACGGACCCGGCGTCTCGAGAAATGCGCCGCTCAGCGAAAATGGACGGGTGGCATTGCCTGCCGACGCCGACAGTGAAGCGAACGCAAACAGAGCGGCGGCGCCGAAGCGCAGGGTGGACGTGAACATGGACATTCCTCGCGAAGGTTGAAAGAACGGTTGAAAGTTTTGCAATAATATCAATTGCATAAACCTCGGCGCGCACGCCTGGATCCCCAGTATTTATAATCGCCGCATCCGTGCCCTTCAAGCGCGCCTTTCACCGGATTTTTGTGCCATGCCAAACACCGTTTTGCGCTTCTTCCTTCTCCTGTTGCTGTCCCTGAACGCGCAAGCGCAGTCGGTCGCCTTGACCTTCGACGACGGCCCGCGCCTGGCCAACACCCCCGTGATGAGCCCGCAGCAGCGCAACGACGCCTTGCTGGCCACTCTGGCGAAACACCGTATCCAGGCCGCCCTGTTTGTCACCGCCAACAACGGCGCCGACCGTCCCGCCGGGCTGGCGCTGGCACGCGCCTGGGGCGCCGCCGGCCACAGCATCGGCAACCACACCATGAGCCACCTCGATCTGCACGGCGCCGCCGTCACCCTGGCCCAATATGAGACCGAGATCCTGGCATGCGACGCCATAATCCGCGACTTGCCCGGTTACCAGAAATGGTTCCGCTACACTTATCTGCGCGAAGGCAACACCCCGGAAAAACGCGACGGCATGCGCACTTTTCTGCGCGACCATGGTTACCGCAACGCCTACGTCAGCCTCGACACCAGCGACTGGCGTTTTGATGAACGCCTGGTGAAAATGTTGAACGCGAATCCGCAGGCCGACCTGTCTAAGCTCAAGGCGTTGTACCTGTCGCACATCCGCCAACGCGCGCTGGCCTACCGCGCCCTCTCGCAACAGTTACAGGGCCGCGATATCGCCCAGGTCATGCTGCTGCATCACAACCTGATCAATGCCCTGTGGCTCGACGACGTCATCGCCCAGTTCAAGGCGATGGGCTGGACCATCACCACGCCGGCGCAGGCTTTTATGGATCCCGTTTATCAGCTGGTTCCGGAACGCGCCGCACCCGGGCAGAGTTTGTTGCTGTCGATGGCGCGCACTTTGGGACTGGGGAAATTCGAGGGGTGGGACAGGCTGGTGGACGATGGGGATTATGAGATGAAGCTGCTGGATCGTTGAGTGCGCCGGCATTGAGGAATAATTAATATTTCGTGGAGCGGTTTTGCGCTATTCGGTGGTGCTATGATCGGCGCTATCTACCCGGTTATCGATGGTGCCAATGCGTTTGTTCGCTCTGTTTGTTTTATGTTCTCTGGTGGATGCGCGCTGATAAATTGCTGCCGATTTCCTGATCTGCGGAGAAACGAATTTGGCGGCATTGAACACCCTGGCGCGCGTTTTTGCTTTGTTGATGATCGGCGTCGCCATCATTGCGCTATGGGTCTATTGCGACATGATCTTCCCGCAAGCCTTATTACATGCCGGCGTGAGTCCCATGCTGGCGCCGATTGTGGCGATGGTCGGCACGGCCATCGTGCTGGCGGCGGCGCCGGCCATGCCAATCCAGTTGTTATTTCCCAGCCACGCACCGGCAGCGGCGGCCGCAATTGGATGGCTGCCGTTGGCGTTGGCGGTCATTCTGTCAAGCGGCGCGCTTGGCGTGGCATTGGTGGCGGGGTGCGCCAATTGGATGGCAATTGTCCTCGGGACTTGGCTGGTTGCACGGGTTCGCCAAAGTGGATCGAGCGAACATGAATGAACAAGCCGATACCCCCGTCGCGCTCGGCGAAGGAAGAGGGAAGGCGCTAATCCAGCCATCCATGCGCCGGCCAGATTTCTCCAGATACAGTGAAGCGCAGCTCCGGCACATTGCCCAGCGGATCGACCGTGAGCGGTTCCCCGAGCGCGCGGAAGAAATTGCGCGGCGCATCGCCGCATTCGAGCAAGGGGACAGTCTTGAACCAGTCCCGCCATCGCCTGAACTTGGCGCCGAGCGCACACGTATTTCGTCCGACCTTGCCCGATTCGGCTTCGCGATGTTTCCCTTTTTTTGGTTCGGCATATTGCTCCTGTTTGCGATCGAATTGCTGGCGTCAAAAAATTCCAGTGCCGGTATCTGGCTGATTCTCGCCTGCTTCGCCTTGGTCGGCATGCTCGGACAGTGCAAGATCGTCGGCATGGCCAGCACCGTGGACTTGGCGGGGACCTGTCTGATCGCGTGCCGCAGCGGTACCGAACATATCGTACGATTGGCCGATGTCGATCGGGTCGAAGTAAGCAATGACGAAACCGTGACGGTGGTGGTGCATTTTCTCAGCGACACCAGCATTGGCCGAAAATTCGAATTCGTGCCTGCACAGGATGCAAGCTGGAAATTTTGGGCGCAAAACCGTGCTGTCGCCGAACTGACCCGACAGGTCGAATTGGCCAAGGTGGCGCCGTGAACTTCGCCGGGCACCCAGGCCGATATTGGCTTCCGAGAAAACATGGAGATGCATGATGCAGCACCACCATTGGCATCAGACCGGAAGAGTCTGGCTGTGGCGCTATCCCGGCGCGGCGCGCCACTGCCCTGGCTGGCATATGACGGCCGACGCGGCTGGCGCGGCGTCGTTGGGCGATTTGCTCGACGCCTTCGAGCGTCAAGTTGGGCCGTCGTTTCGCACCGTGCAAATCAGCGTCCCTTCGCCGCTGATTCTGTCCGTGCCGAACAATCGACACCCCGCCGCGCATGCGCCTGCGCGCTTGCGTATTGCGCTATCCCCGATAGATGACATGTGGCGCTTTTCTGAAATCGAGGAGATAGTCACCCTTACCATTGGCAGCGACAGTTTTGCCCCTTTACGCGAATCCATCGCCGCGATGCAAGTCGGCGAGGGCGATTTTGCGATCGGCCCTGCCGGTGGCAATCAAGGCCTGTGGTTCTGGTGGTGCCTTGAGGCCAATCAGTCCGACGCGGCTTCGACGCGGCCCACCGGGAACCGGGCGTGAATCCGGACGACGCTCTGGCCGGGCGCATTATCAAGGTCAATCACGCGGGCGAGCATGGCGCCGTCAGTATCTACGCGGGTCAAATGGCGGTCGCGCGTTTTCGTGCAAAGGAGATGTTGGCGGAACTGGTCGAATTCAAAGCGCACGAAGTCCAGCATCGCGCCATCTTTGCCGCCGAATTGCAGCGGCGCGGCCTGCCACGTTGCCGCAGCTATTGGCTGTGCGCCGGCGGCGGATATGTTCTCGGTATCGTCAGCGGCATTCTTGGTGTGAAGGCGATGGCCATCACGACAGTCGCTGTCGAGCGCGTGGTATTGCGGCACCTGGGCCATCAGCTGGACAGCCTGGCCGGTCGGGACCAATATGCGGTGACGGCCATCGCTGCAATTTTTCAGGACGAACAGCAGCACCATGATCGTGCGGCTCGACGGGTTTTGCATGTGAACGCTTTTCATGAGTGGCTTGGCAGATGCGTGTCGGCGGCCACCGAATCGGTGATCTGGATCGGCATGCGACTGTCATGATTTTCGCCCGACGTTCGTCAGATGAATTTCGCGAGGGTGTCACCAGATCAGATTATCGGATGCGTTTAAATGAATAAACGATTTGCTGGATTTGGGAGTCATGGGATGGGCTTTCGCTTTCGACGTGCGCCGCTGTGGATCGTGCTGAATCTTGCCGGCATGCTGATTTATCTATGGCTTGCATCGGACCTCTGGACGGTTCCAGGTGAGGAGGGATTGCCAGGAGGCCCAGGCGATGCATTCTATTGGGTACTCATGCTGGCCCCTATTCTGCTAATTTTCTTGACCGTCAATTTGCTCGCGCTATACGCGATCATCAGGAAAACGCGGCGCACCGGACGTCTTTCTTCTCTCGGCGTTTGGGTGATCGTTGCAGGGCTCTGGATGATAACGAACGGGTACGATAACCATCGCTCATTTCGGATCATCTGTCCGGCAAATCAGGATTTGTTGATAAATGGCGTTTGCCAAAAGTCTCACTGAACGAATAGTTTCGAAAGTAGTTCGCAAATATTCAGATAGAGGGGGGCAAAAATCGCCCAGAAATTTTCATCGACGTCGCCATCATGGCACTGGAACTCACGGTGCCGCACTTCGCGATGTGCAACGAGCTGCTGCTATCTTGAATCGTACTTAACCATTTAAACGAGAAGACATGGCGCAAGTACATCATTCGGCAGCTTGCCTCCGCCTTTTCGGAGAGCATCTTGAGCCTGAAGAGGTGACTCGACTTCTTCGATGCGCTCCGACAGTGGCGCAGCGCACAGGCGTGGTAATCCGTTTCCAGTCCGGAGGTGAGCGCGTTGTGAAGTGCGGAATTTGGTGATTGAATTCTGAGCGAGCAGAGCCGGAAGGTGTCAGTGGACAAATTTGTTGGCTGTTGTCGCAAGTCGAATCTGACCTGGCGGCCTGGAAATCACTAATGCAACAGTCGAAGTCGATATGTATTGCGGACTTTTCATGCAGGGCTCGAACAACGGCCTTACTCTGGCATCGGACGTCAGGGGGCTTTTGACGAAACGAGGAATTCAACTTGGCCTCGACATATACAGCGTCAGCGACGATGACCACGCGACGCCTGCGTTAGCTTGATTTAGTTTTAATATAGGGCGGAACCGCGACACTACCTCGAAAGTAAAATATGGGAAAAAGCAGGCTCGAAGCCTTCAGCGACGGCGTCATCGCCATCATCATTACCATCATGGTGCTGGAACTCAAAGTCCCGCACGGTACAACGTATAACGAACTGATCCCGCTGCTGCCGGTCCTCGGCAGCTACGTGCTCAGTTTTATCTACGTGGGAATTTATTGGAACAAGCTCCAGTATGGAAGTTACCCATCAGCGACTCCAAGCTTCCGGCAGTGATAGCATGACTGTTTACTAAGGAACGCAGAGCGACCGATGGGTACAAAGTTATCGCCGCAGGATGCAGAACTGTATCAACGAGTGGATGAGGTTTTGCACTACATCTGGGACCCAATTGGCGTAGCCGGAATGTCAATGGCACGAGATGAGTATTACAGCTATCTGCCGACAGTGTTTTCGTTCCTGACGCAGGGCGATAACAATGATGAGAAAATTGCCGAGTACCTGATTTATGTCGCTACGGACCGGATGGGGCTTCACGAGACGAAGGAGCATGCACTCGAAATCGTCGACGTATTGCGGGACTGGAAGCAAACTCTCAATGAGAAATACGCTCAGATCCCCTGAGTCGTCAAACATCTTATTTGAATCAGGGAGCGCATGGACAAGAACCGCTTAAAAGCTTTCAGCGACGGCGGCATCGCCATCATGGCGCTGGAGTTGAAAGTCCCCCACAGCCTGGATTTCCGGGCCTTGCTGCCGCTGTGGCCGGTGTTCATGAGGTACGTCCGCAGCTTCATACATGTTGGCATCTACTGGAACAAGCTCCAACATCGGAGTTACCCCCTTTTTGGATTGCGCTAAAAATGCGATGGCCGGAAGCCCATGATGAATTCCGAGATTGAGGAGGATGCGCCGCTCGCTCGTCTGCCCAACGCTGCGATCGTATTTTGTTTGCTTACTGTAGTCGCGGTGACCGCGCTATTTGTATTTCGAAACGTACCCCCCGGTTCGGAAGTGCGTGTACGCAACGGCACTGAACACGCGTTCCGTCAGGTAGTCGTCAACGGTCAGGATTATGGGGACATCGATGCAGGCAAATCCACTGAGTATCGAAATTTGCGCGTGGCTTACCGCTACGCCAACGTCAGACTCTTAGCTGGATCGAGGGAAATACGTTTAACCCCTGAAGATTACGTTGGTGAGACGCCGCTGGGAAGTGGAAAATTCACCTATGTCTTGAATATGACTGAGGCGGAGCAAATTGACCTCAGGGTAGAAAAATAATCGCAGTGATGGAGGATTGATGGGCAAAACCAGGCTTGAAGCATTCAGCGACGGCGTCATCGCCATCATCATCACCATCATGGTGCTGGAACTCAAAGTCCCGCACGGCGCGACATATAACGATTTGATCCCGCTGCTCCCGGTCCTCGGCAGCTACGTGCTCAGTTTCATCTACGTGGGAATTTATTGGAACAACCACCACCACATGCTGCACATGGTGCAAAAAGTCAGCGGCAGCGCGCTGTGGGCGAACCTGCATTTGCTGTTCTGGTTGTCGCTGACGCCTTTCGTTACCGCCTGGATGGGAGAGAACCATTTTCAGGCGGCGCCGGTGGCGGCGTATGGCGTGGTATTGCTGATGTGCGCAATCGCGTACACGATTTTGGCGCGCGTGCTGACGAAAAATCATCCGGAAAACCATGCGCTGGCAGAGGCCATCGGCAGCGACCGCAAGGGTTGGATATCGATCTGCTTTTATATCGCCGGCATCGTGCTGGCGACGCCGTTTCCCATTGCCGGCTTTTGTATGTATGTGATCGTGGCGATCATCTGGCTGGTGCCGGACACCCGCATCGAACGGCGGGTTCACTCGTAGAAACCGTATGTACAGGCGGCGCGGGCGGGGCCACAATCTGACGTGCATACATCGACGGCGGATACAAGCGCTGCTATGATCGGGCGCTCATCCGTTGCCGCCGACCCGGCGGCAGCGGTCCCTCCGCCTGTGAAAGATGCCATGAACCGTCCCCACCTGCTGATCGTCGCTGCTGCTGTAAGCTTTGCCATGTCCCACGTCGTTGCCGCCCCTGTTCTCGCCGCCCTGCCAGCGTCGAATCCTTTCGCCAAGGTCAGTACGCTGCCGTTCCAGTATCCCGCCTTCGACAAGATCAAGGACGCCGATTTCACGCCCGCCTTCGAGGCCGGCATGCGCGAGAATTTGCGGGAAATCGAGGCCATCGCCAACAACCGCAAGCCTGCCACTTTCGACAACACCATCGTCGCCATGGAACGCTCGGGCCAGTTGCTCACGCGCGTGAACACGACCTTCTCGAATTTGCAGGCGACCAACACCAATGATCAGCTCGACGCCATCGACACCGCCATGTCGCCGAAACTGGCCGCGCACAACGACGCCATCTACCTTAACGCCAAGCTGTATGCGCGCGTCAAATCGCTGTACGACAAACGCGCAACGCTGAAACTCGATGCGGAGTCGCTGTATCTGCTGGAGCGCTACAACAAGGATTTTGAACGCGCTGGCGCCAAGCTGTCGGCCGCCGATCAGGAAAAACTGAAGTCCATGAACGGCGAACTGGCCGCGCTGCAGTCCGCGTTCACCCAGAACGTCATGAAAGAGCAGAACGCTTCGGCGCTGGTGGTCGACACCCGCGCGGAACTGGCCGGCATGAGCGAGGCTGCCATCGATGCCGCCGCTGCCGAAGGTAAGAAGCGCGGCATGGATGGCAAGTTCGTCGTCGCGATCGGCAACACCACCGGCCAGGCCCCGCTGGCGGAACTCACCAACCGCGCCGTGCGCGAACGCATGATGGCCTTGTCGCTGGCACGCGGCAGCCATGGCGGCGAATTCGATAACCGCAACAACGTGCTGCGCCTCGCCAAGCTGCGCGCCGACAAGGCTGTGCTGCTGGGCTACCCGAACTACGCGGCATATTCGCTCGACGACCAGACCGCGAAGACCACCGCCGCCGTCAACGGTCTGCTGGCCGAACTGGGCAAGCCTGCGGTCGCCAATGCGCGCAAGGAAGCTGCCGAGATTCAAAAAGTCATCGACGCCGACAAGGGCGGTTTTAAAGTCGGCGCGGCCGATTGGGACATGTATTCGAGCAAGGTGCGCGCGGCCCAGTTCAATTTCGACGAGAATCAACTGAAACCGTATTTCGAGCTGAACAATGTGCTGACCAACGGCGTGTTCTTCGCTGCCACCAAGCTGTACGGCATTACGTTCAAGGAACGCAAGGATCTGCCGGTGTACAACCCGGATGTGCGCGTGTTCGATGTCTACGATGCCAACGGCAAGCAGCTGGCCATCTTTCTGGCCGACATGTACGCCCGCAGCAACAAGCGCGGCGGCGCCTGGATGAACGAGTACGTCTCGCAGTCGAGCCTGATGGGTACGCACTCGGTGGTCGCCAATCATTTGAATATTCCAAAGCCGCCAGCAGGCGAGCCGACCTTGCTGACCTACGACGAAGTCAAAACGGCCTTCCACGAGTTCGGCCACGCCCTGCACGGCATGTTCTCGAACGTCAAATACCCGCGTTTCTCCGGCACCAATGTCCCGCGCGATTTCGTCGAATTCCCGTCGCAGGTCAACGAAATGTGGGCGGTCTGGCCTGAAGTGCTGAGCAACTACGCCAAGCACTATAAAACCGGTGCGCCGATTCCGAAGGATTTGCTGGACAAGGTGATCGCCGCCAAGAAGTTCAACCAGGGCTTTATCACCACCGAGTACATCGAGGCATCGCTGATCGACCAGAAATGGCATCAATTGACGCCGGCGCAGATTCCCGCCGACGTCGTCGCCTTTGAAACGGCGGCCCTGAAAGATGCGGGTCTCGATTTCGCGCCAGTGCCGCCGCGTTATCGCAGCACCTATTTCTCGCACGTGTTCTCGAATGGATATTCGGCCGGCTATTACGGTTATCTGTGGGCCGAAAAGCTCGATGCGGATACCGTCGAATGGTTCAAGGAGAATGGCGGCTTGCAGAGAAAAAATGGCGATTATTTCCGCAAAACGCTGCTGTCGCGCGGCGGCACCATGGATGCGATGGACATGTTCCGTGGTTTCCGCGGGCGCGATGCGAAGATCGAGGCGCTGCTGGAGCGGCGTGGGCTGACCGCGCAGTGATTAGCACCGGGGACAGCAACTGTCTTGATCAACTTTCTGCAGCTGCCTCCCAATGTGTGTTTTTCTGGACCATAACGTTCATGGTGGTGAGCAGCTTTCGCATACAAGCGACCAGTGCCACCTTC
>JACXTT010001886.1_pt1 | contig 34208 bp, 33 predicted proteins | sample 9270951 | NCBI WGS metagenome assembly JACXTT01 (sample SAMN15532306, study PRJNA645909) | rock metagenome | isolation source: weathered quartz diorite | place: Puerto Rico | collected 2017-06-21 | reverse complement strand
CTTGATCAGCCCTTCCGCGACCGCGCCCCGCGGGTAGTTCATGAGTGGAAGGGTAGGAAAGGAGAGTTTCTCGTCTGTGATGGGCGGTTGCTGCGGCCCGTGTATGGCGGCTTTCCTGCTGATAAGCCCCTGCATGAGATTCCTCCCTACCCTCAATCTGCCCATCCACGTGAGCGTACGGATTATGCTCATGCGCGCCCCGGAGGTTGGGATCCAGCCGAACGCGTTAAGGATCAAGACATCGATGGCATAGCCGCCGAAGTGTTATACGCGACTTCGGCTATGTTGTTTTTTTCTATTGAGGATTTTGCCCTGCAGCAGACGCTCTTTCGCGCGTACAACAACTGGCTGGCAGATTTCTGTAGCCACAACCCCAAGCGACTCATTGGGTTGGCGCTAATCTCGCTGGAGAACGTTGAGGATGCTGTGCAAGAGCTGGAGCGCTGCACGAAAAAGGGGCTCAAGGGGGCGCTGATTTCTGTCTCACCGGATGTAGAGAAGCAGTATGACAACCCGGTGTATAATCCCTTCTGGGCGGCTGCGCAGGACTGCAATATGCCGCTCAGTCTGCATCTCGCCACCGGCAAGCAGAATATCGTCACTACCTCACGTACTCCCTATGCCCTGTACATGGGCATTTTGGTGGACATTCAGCAGACGCTGGTCACCGTTATCTTCTCTGGGATGCTAGAGCGGTTTCCGCGTCTCAAAGTGCTCTCGACCGAGCATGATATTGGCTGGATCGCCTATTTCATCCGGCGGATGGATCGGGCTTATGAACGCTTCCGCCAATCCGATCCCACTCCCTTAAAGATAGCGCCCAGCGAGTATTTTAAGCGCCAGGTCTACGCTACGTTCCAAGATGACCCGGTGGGCCTCGCGACCTGCGGATTTCTGGGCGCAGACAACGTCCTGTGGGCTTCCGATTACCCGCATGTGGACTCGACCTGGCCTCACTCACAGAGCGTGATTGAGCAACACTTCGCGAAGGTGTCTGAGGAAGATAAGCGTAAGATCCTGTACACCAATGCCGCCAAGCTCTACGGGATTGCGTTAGAGTAAGGTCTCCGCGCCATGAGGAAGATAATCTGTGACGTTTGATGAGATGCTAACGCAGGTGCGGGAACAGTTGCAGCGTGAGGGGCGGGTAGCGTACCGCATCCTCAAGCGGCGGTTCGACTTGAGCGACGACGATCTGGAAGACCTCAAGGCCGACCTCATTGACGCTAAGCGAGTCGCCGCTGATGAAGATGGAAAGGTGCTGGTATGGGTAGGCAGGGAATCTGAGGCAGAATCGGAGAACCGGAGAATCGGAGAGACGGAGAGACCTAAAACAGAAAGCTTTCTTCCCCAATCCCCAACCCCTAGCACCCAATCCCTTGCGGAACGACGCCAACTCACAGTGATGTTTTGTGATCTGGTCGGCTCGACCGCGCTGTCGGAGCAGCTTGATCCTGAAGACCTACGGGAGGTCGTGCGTGCTTATCAAGAAACCTGCACCGCGGTAATCCGCCGGTATGAGGGACACCTTGCTCAGCATTTGGGCGATGGGTTGTTGGTCTACTTTGGCTATCCAGCGGCGCATGAGGATGACGCAGCGCGGGCTGTGCGGGCGAGCTTGGAGATTATCAAGACGTTACGCCAACAAGTTCCCTCTCCCTTGAGGGGAGAGGGACAGGGAGAGGGTGAAAAACTCACGCCATTACAAAATACCCCTCACCCTAGCCCTCTCCCCCAAGGGGCGAGGGGATTGCAAGTCCGTATCGGTATTCACACCGGGTTAGTCGTCATCGGCGAGATCGGCAGTAGCGAGAAACGCGAGATCCTTGCCCTAGGCGAGACGCCTAACATTGCCGCGCGAGTGCAGGGAATCGCCGAACCGGATACGGTAATCATTAGTGCGGCTACGCATCGACTGGTGCAGGGGTTGTTCGAGTGTCAGGACTTGGGGGCAAAAGCGCTCAAGGGCATTTCTACTCCTTTGTCGATGTATCAGGTTGTGAGGGAGAGTGTAGCTCAGAGCCGCTTTGAGGCAGCGGTCGGGAGAGGTTTGACGCCCTTGGTGGGTCGCGAGGAAGAACTTGGCCTGCTGCAGCGACGCTGGGCGCAGGCCAAAGAAGGCGCAGGTCAAGTGATGTTGCTCAGTGGCGAGCCCGGCATTGGCAAATCCCGCTTAGTGCAAGAGCTGAAAGACCAGATCATCACTGAAGGAACTATCCGCATTGAGTTTCACTGCTCGCCGTATCATCAGAACAGTGCATTCTATCCACTCATTGAACATCTGCAGCGACTCTTACAGTTTGCCCCACACAACCCCCCTCAAGCCAAGCTTGGCAAACTCCAACAGGCTCTCATGAGCTATCGCTTCCCGCAGACGGATACTCTGCCCTTATTAGCCGCTCTGCTCTCGTTGCCGCATCCCGAGAGCGCTCCACCGCTGACATTGAGTCCGCAGAAGCAGAAGCAAAAGACCCAGGAAGCCTTGGTGGCATGGATTGTAGAGGAAGCAGAGAGAGCCCCGGTCTACTGCGCCTGGGAAGATCTGCACTGGGCCGACCCCTCCACGCTGGAGTTGCTCACTCTCTACCTTGAGCAAATCCCTACTACCCGGATATTCACCATCCTAACGTGTCGGCCCGATTTCACAGCCCCTTGGGGCCCGCGCTCCTACTTCACGCAACTCACGCTCAATCGCTTAGGACGGCGGCAGGTTGAAGCGATGGTCGAGAGAGTCACAGGCGGCAAAGCCCTACCTTCAGAGATAGTGCAGCAAATTGTGACCAAAACCGATGGCGTGCCGCTGTTCGTGGAAGAGTTGACCAAGAGTGTGGTTGAAACCATTAGGGAACAGGCAACAGGGATCGGGGAACAGGAAAGCAACCATGTTGGGGCACAGTCGGTTTTGTCTTCGTTCCAAGTGGGCATTCCCTCCACCTTGCAAGATGCCCTCATGGCTCGACTGGACAGGCTAGGACCAATCAAAGAGATTGCCCAGTTAGGCGCGACTTTAGGACGAGAGTTTAGCTATGAACTCCTCCACGCTGTCTCTCAGTTAGACGAAGAACTGTTGCAGCAAGGGCTACGACAGTTAATCGAGGCAGAGCTGGTCTATCAGAGTGGTCTCGCACCCCGAGCGCGTTATCTGTTCAAGCATGCGCTCGTGCAAGATACGGCCTATCAATCGTTGCTCAAGAGCCGACGCCAGCAGTATCACCAGCAGATTGCCCAGGTGTTGGCAGAACGCTTTCCTGAGACTACCCAGACCCAGCCCGAACTGTTGGCCCATCACTACACCGAGGCGGGGCTCAAGGAGCAGGCGATTCCCTATTGGCAGCAAGCTGGGGAGCGAGCCAGCCAGCGCTCGGCCTACGTGGAAGCGATAGCTCATCTCGCCAGGGGGCTGGAGCTACTCAAGACCCTGCCAGACGCCCCTGAGCGCGTCCAGCAAGAATTGACTTTGCAGCTCGCCTTGGGTGCTGCCCTTTTCGCTGTCAAGGGCTATGCGGCTCCAGAAGTAGAAAAAGCCTACACCCGGGCGCGAGAGCTGTGCCAACAAGTGGGGGAAACTCCTCAGCTCTTCCCGGTGCTGTTTGGACTGGCGGCATTTCGTCTTACACGAGGAGAGGTCCAGATAGCCCGGGAGCTAAGTGAACAACTGCTGCGACTCGCCCAGAGAGTACCAGACCTCGCCCTCCTCGTGGCGGCCCAAAATGCGTTGGGGGAGACCTTGTGCCATCTGGGGGAGTTTGTGTTAGCCCGAGAGCATTTAGAGCAAGGAATTGCTGTCTATGACCCTCAGACGCATCACTCTTTCGCCTCTCTGTATGGGGCGGATCAAGGAGAGCAATGCCTCTGCTATGCGGCCTTTGCCCTATGGCATCTTGGCTATCCGGACCAAGCCCTTAAGAGAATCCGCGAGGCGCTCACCTTGGCCCGGGCGTTTCCCCATTCTTACAACTTAGTTTATGGCTTGTTCTGTGCTGCCTTTCATCATCAGTTCCGCCGTGAAGGGCCGTTAGCCGGAGAGCGGGCAGAGGCGGTGATGGTCCTGGCAACCGAGCAGGGGTTTCCGTGGTTCTTGGCGCTTGGGACGATAGTGCGGGGCTGGTCGCTAAGCGAGCAAGGGCAGGTGGAAGAAGGCATTGCGCAGATGCAGCAAGGCCTGGAGGCTTGTCGCGCCACAGGAGCAGAGCTGTCACGGCCTTATAATCTTGCCCTACTGGCCGAGGCGTATGAGAAAATGGGACAAGTAGAGAAAGGGCTCACCCTGCTGGCCGAAGCGCTCGCCGTGATGCAGAAAACTGGGGACCGGCTACACGAGGCAGAGCTGTATCGGCTCAAAGGCGAACTCTTGCTGGCGCAGGCAAGGGAACAGGCAACGGGGAATGGGCAACAGGAAAGAGTCACCGACCCCTGATCCCTGTTGCCCGATGCCCGGGTCTTGGTTCACTGAAGGTTTTGACACAAAAGACCTGCAAGAAGCGAAGACGCTGCTAGAAGAGTTGGGATAGTAAGTCATCACATGGGTTCACGAATTGATCCTATTGCCCGCATTCAAGAGTTGGTGCAGGCTAGACAGTATCGTATTGGTCTTCATGCAGTGCGGCATATGGTCGAGGAAGGGTTCGATGAAAATCAGCTTCTGGAGGCAATGAGAGGGAAACTGCGGATAGTGGAAGAATATCCAGAGGAGTCACGGTATCTGATGCTAGGCTATTTCCACTTCACGCCGAAGACCATTTCGCCTTTGCATTTGCTGTGCGACCTCTCCAAACCGAACGGAGTGGATATTGTCACTGCTTATATCCCTCAGCGACCCTGGTGGATCAACCCAACTCGAAGAGGGAGAGAAAAACGATGAAAGACTTTCTGCTCTCAACCTGTTCTGAGTGTGGAGGCGCTGTGCGTTCCCGTACTATTACCCAAGAGTTTGAACGTGAGGGACTACGCGTCTCGGTCTCTGGTATCCGTGCGCTGGTCTGCACGAAGTGCGGAGCGGTATACTTTGAGCCTGGTGGCGCACAAGCCTTGGTAGAAGCGGTGAATAGCTTGTTTGCCTTGGCTAAGAGAAACCGCCAGCACAAGGGGAAGCTTGCCAGCGCAGTATGAGGCGACTCTATGATCACTGACTATAAACAGCTTGAAGTCACGCAAGAGCAGCTCCGTCGGCTTGAACTCACCTGGGGCGGAGTTCCGTCGCTCAACAAGAGTTGAAGTAGGGTGCGCTTGCGCACCAAACTCTGACTACACAAGAGAATCGAGACATGCCTAATTATCGCCGCGCTCGCGTCCAAGGCGGTACTTTCTTTATCATTTGCTAAAGTAAAAAGCTGATACGTGCAGAAACGCACCCGGGATTTAGACTGGCGTCAGCTCGACGACCGGGATTATTCGCGTCGTCTTCTTGCGGTAGTCCGCGTACGTTGGGTACAGGGCAAGAAGCTTCGGCCATACTTTGTCCGCCTCTTCGGGGCTCAGCGACCGGGCGTGATAACGCTGGGATTTATTGTTAAGCTCAACCTTGACCTCCGGATTCGCGACGAGGTTTCGATACCAACCAGGATGTGAGTCGTTGCCGCCAAAAGAAGCGACGAGGTAAAGCTTTCCGTTCTCCTCGATATAGAGCAGCGGCGTAGACACCTCACGGCCCGTCTTCCGCCCACGGGTCGTGAGGATCAAGGTCTGGCGAAACGCTCCTGGGCCGGTGAAACCAACCCAACGAAAGAGGCTCGTATGAAGGCGACTGAAGCCGCGTATGAGTCCTTCGGTCATTGGGCGCATTTTCATCAGATTGCTCCTTTGTTCGCCTCACGTAGAAATTTTCAGTAGCCGAGCAGCGTTCCGTCCGCAGATGTTGGCCTTGTCCTCTCGCGAGAAAGACCGCACCTTCCCAATGTATCCTAGCGGGTCCACCTCTCCCATATCCGCCGGGTAATCCGTGCCTAACAAGACATGGTCGCTTCCCATTTGCTTGACGAGATAGACAAGGCTGTCCTCTGTGTACAGGACAGTGTCGAAGTAGAGCTGACGCAAATAGGTGCTGGGAGGCCGCCGGATGAAGTGCCGGCCTTCCGCTCGCACTCGATAGGCGTGATCCATACGCCCCGCATAGAAGGGCAAATATCCTCCTCCATGAGCCACGCATATTTTGAGGCGGGGATGACGCTCCAGGACCCCGCCGCAGATGAGACGGGAAATCGCTATCGTCGATTCGAGCGGATGACCGACAATATTGATGAGATAGTAGTCCCGCATGCGTTCCCCAGCGGTGCATCCGATGGGATGGATAAAGATCAGCACGTCCAGTTCTTCGGCCTTCGCAAACAGCGGCTCGAAGCGGGAGTCATCAAAGTCTACTCCGTTTACGTTAGTGGAGATCTCGATGGCCCGCAGACCTAGCTCTTTCACGATGCGCTCAAGTTCCTGCACGGCTCGCTCAATATCCTGCAGCGGCAGGGTCCCCATCCCGACAAAACGGGTAGGATAGGCGCGCACAATCTCAGCCACTCTCTCATTCTGCATGCGAGCCAGCCGTATGCCGAGCTCGCCGTCAGTCCAGTAGTAGTACTGGTTCGGCGAAGGAGAAATGGCCTGGATATCGATGCCCATGCGGTCCATGTCCTTTAGCCGTTCTTCCGGCGAGGTCATTTTGGGGGCCATAGCAGTAAAGAGGCTCCGGTTGATCTCCCGCGTTTCAGCGTTGGTAAAAAATACGAACGGTTCTTTCTCCGGAGAGAAAATCTCTTTGACCAAGGGCTCACACTCCGGAGTTGAGATGTGACAGTGGATGTCCACAGTCAGGGTCTTCCCGTTCCGCGCCCTCTTGGGTTTTCCACTCTGATGGGATGCAACGCTAGGCATGCAGCACAGGGTGAACATGCCTCCCTCCTTTTTAGTATTTCTCTGCGAGAATATGGGTTTCCCGAAGGCGACGAGAATCAGGCTTGCGGACTGGGCTCGCTTCCAGGCCCCATTCATTTACCGACAGCGTGGGATTACTTCTCTGGCGAACAACTCCATCGAGCGCCGGACCGTAGCGTGGTCGATCAGCCCTCCCCGGTTGAAGTAGCAAATAAACTCCTCCATTGGGAATTCCTGCCGTAGCGTCTGAATCCGCTTTACACAGTAGGCCGGATCGCCGAAGACCCCTATTTCTTGATCAATGCTCTCGAAGGTGGTTTGCGTGAGCCGCTCCCGCAACTTTTGGTACGTCTCGTAGCTCTTGACCGGGGCATTGGCTAAGGGCTTGACCAATTCGCCAGCCGCCTTGAAGAAGGACATGAGGCTCGCCTCGCACTCCCGGCGCGCCTGCGCTCGACTCTCTGCGACATGGACAGGAAAGGCCAAGGCGATGTCCTGCTTGGCTCCGGATTTGAGACTCTCGCGATGCACCGTCAGGTACTCTCGTAACTTGTCTGGCGGATTGATCAGCGGCGAGGCAAATATCGGGAATCCCTCGCGTCCGGCAATGGCAAAGGTCTCTGGACTATTCGCCGCAACGCGAATCGGAGGATGGGGTTTCTGGACCGGCCTGGGGGTCAGCAGGAGGTCCTCTATCTGCCAATACTTCCCCTGATACGACAGCCGCTCGCTCGTCCAGGCGCGGAGAATGACCTCAAGCGACTCCTCAAACCGCTCGCGGGTCTCCTCTTGAGGCACGTTGTACCCTGTAAAATAGATCGGTGCTGCTCCTCGGCCCACCCCAAACTCCAGGCGGCCACCGCTCAGCACATCTAGCGTGGCCGCATCCTCAGCCATCTTCACTGGATTGTGCAAAGGCAAAAGAGTAACCGCCGTGCCTAAGCGAATGCGCCGAGTCCGCTGGGCCGCCGCCGCCAGAATCATGAGCGGGGAAGCCAAACACGAGATGCTGGGAATAAAGTGCAGCTCTCCGAGCCATGCGGTGTCAAAGCCCAGCTGGTCCCCGAGTTCGATCTGGGCAAGGATGTCCTGGTAACGTTGGCTCTCTGACTGCCCCTCGGCCCGCGGGAGTTGATCAAAAAAGCCAAACCGCATATCGTCCTCCTTTTTCTGCGCCTATAGAAACGCCCCAGCAAGATGTGGCGTGATATCTATGTAAGCCCTCTCGGCTTTTAGTGCCCTCGCTCCTTGAGGAGAGAAGGCCAGGGTGAGGGGAAATCTGCAGCAATCACCCTCTTCTGTGTCCTTTCCCCTCAAAGGAGAGGAGAAAAGGACCCGCTCCGCATCCCCCTACCCTGGCATGTTTTCTTTATGACACTGCGGGCATCGGTATTGCTCACAAGTTTGACTGTATACGTTCCCTTCCGACCTTATAAGGCTAGGCCTCTGGCGGCGCCAGGATCGTCACCCCAAACAGGGGCTCGTTGGCCGTGCGCAGTGTATGCGGGGCCCCAGCCGGGATCGTCAACACATCGCCAGCCCGAATCTCTTGCTCCTTCCCCGAGACCCGCGCTACTGCACAGCCGTCGATAACGTAGATAATCTGATCTCCTTTGTGGCTGTTCTCGTGATCATTACTATAGTTAGCCGGAAGAGAGAACGCCGCCGTCTGGCTTTGCGGGGTCTGTTGTAAAACCTTTGCAGAAGGCTTTGAGCCGTCTCTTCGAAGCATCGACACGTTGGCGACATCCAGGCCCCCATTCGCTGATCCCAGTTCTTTCATCTGCGTTTCGAAGAGTTCGTCAGAAATGAACCCCTTACGATACGCTTTGAGGAGTTGTTGGATCTCAAAATCTTTGCTTGCCATGACTTTTCCTCCTTATGGATGGTTAGAGACTTCCTGTTCCTCATTGACACAAACGCGGTCCCTGGCCTGAGTTCTACCGAGCCCTGCACCCTCCCCTATGATGGCCTGTATGCCATAATGCTGCTTGACTTTCAATATGCAATGGCATATCTGACCGCCAAATTGGCGCTGCACCGAGATGAGACCGCGCTGAAGCGAGATTAAAGAAAATCGGTTTTATAAAAAGGAGAGAAAGATGAAACTTGCTCTGTTTAATGACTACATTCCGGGCGTGCGGCCTAATCCCGACGAGATGTTTCAAACCAAGCGAATTGCGTAGTCCGGGGGAGAAGCGCATGCTTCACAAGATTATATGGCGGCACACCAAGCAGAACAGTCCATCAGTCTGGTAGCACTCGTTGTTCGTGAGTACGACGAAGCCATTGCTTTCTACGTTGAAACTCTCGGCTTCCGCTTGGTTGAGGACACCTACATTCCAGAGCAAGATAAACGCTGGGTTGTGGTGGAGCCTCCGGGGGCCAGCGGGTCACAACTGCTGCTTGCCCGCGCTGTGGGCGAAGAGCAGTCCAGCCGCATCGGTAATCAAACAGGAGGTCGCGTTTTCCTCTTTCTTCACACCGACGACTTCTGGCGCGACTATCATGCGTACCGGGCAAAAGGTGTTGTGTTTGTTCGTGAGCCCAAAGAAGAGAGCTATGGCGTCGTTGCGGTGTTCAAGGATTTGTACGGAAATTTGTGGGATCTATTGCAGCCCAAGGGTTGACGCCATAACGCCCCTAACCTTTCAAGCAAGTGGACGCTCGATGGCGCCGCTTATTTCGAACGATCCGCAAGGAGAGGCTTCGCCCGTGCGCTGTGGGGCAGGATCTTATGCTTGCTTGCCGGGCGACTACAGGAGATTGCCTCAATAAGGAAATCCAGCTTTCGGTGTAAGCCGCATACAGGTCAACAAAAAGGAGGACCAATTATGGAATTCGGCGCATTGATGATGTTTCGCAACCCGCAGCCGTGGCGCCGGCCGATGCAAGACGTCTATCGGGACCTTCTTGATCTCTGCGTGGCAGTGGAAAAACTCGGCTTTGATCATCTGTGGACTAGTGAGCATCACTTCCTCGACGACGGTTGGTCGCCCTCACAACTGCCGATCCTGAGCGCGATCGCCGCGCGCACCGAGCGTATTCGTATCGGAACCTTTGTCCTTCTACTCCCTTTTCATAACCCCATTCGCGTGGCTGAGGACGCCGCCACGGTCGACATTATCTCCAATGGCCGCTTCGATCTCGCGGTCGGCCCCGGATCAGACCCCAACGACTACGCCACCTTTGGCGTGCCGATGAAACAGCGCCGGGCGCGTATGCATGAGGGGTTGCAAATCATCCGGCGTTGTCTGAACGAAGAGGAGTTCAGCTTCAAGGGGGAATATTGGGAATTCAACGATGTTCGCATGACTCCCAAGCCGGTGCAGCAGCCATTGCCGCTCTGGGCGGCGGCAATTGGACCGCAAGCCGTGGCGGAGGCGGGCGCGAACGGCTATCACCTGGCGTCAGCGCCTCCGGCCCCACTACAAAAGACTTATGATGACGCGCTACGCAATGCGGGTTACGATCCGCGACAATTCCAACGGGCCGGATTGCACGTCGGTCATGTAGCCGAAACTCATGAGAAAGCCTGGGACGAGTGTGAAGCGCATATACACTGGCACATGCAGGTGCACTATTCCACGATCATGGCCGCCCCGGAAAATCAGGGTCTCGTTCGGGCCCTCGCCCCAAACCAGGATTTAAGCGTGCCGCCGATTGGCGAGCTGCGCAAAACCGGCCGCGGCCCCTATGGTCCGGCGTACGTCGGCGCGCCGGACGAGGTCATCAAAATGTTGGAGGAAGAGTTGAAAATCTGCCCGATGACGCAGATGATCTTTATTATTGATCCTCCCGGGATGAATCCCCGCTACATGAGAAATTCGCTAGAATTGGTGGCTAAAGAGATCATTCCGCATTTCCGTAATCGCTAGAGCTGGTTTCGCCTCTAGCTTATATGCGCTTGCGCGCGACCACCGGCGTCGATAGTTGCGTCACGAAGACCTGCGTTTCGCAATCATACCAATCCCAAGTAAGCAAAGGGGCTCCCATTGTGGGAAGCGGGCGCGGAAAAAAAAGAAAGCCGCTCCGGTCCTCTTGTGGCGTTAACGGCCGACTGACGAACGCCAACGTGAAGATTTCACTGATCAGCCTATGTGTATCCTCGGTAGGCGCTTCGTATTGGGGGTACACCTCTGAGGGAAGCGCTGGGGCGTAACTGTACGGAGCAAACTCACCGCTGTAGGGATAGGTTGGCGAAAACGGATATCCGAACGGAGAGTAGGGATTGGCATAGAACGGCAAGCCAGGCGCGGCGAAGGGCGAGAATGAGTAAGGTGAGCCAAACGGAGCATAGGGATTAGAGTAGAATGGGGATCTAGGTGCGGCGAAGGGCGAAAACGGATATCCAAACGGAGCATAGGGATTAGAGTAGAATGGCAATCTGGGCGCGGCAAAGGGAGAGAACGAGAAGGGTGAACCAAAGAAGCGGGGCGTTGCCCCAAATGTGTGTGGGGCATAGTGACCGCCGTGGCCCAGGCCTCCCCCGTGGCCGCCGGAACCCCCATGTACGAACACGATACTTCCTCGATCATCCAGCGGCCTAGCGGCGCTCAGCGCCATGCGGCCAGAAGAGTCGTCTTTCGCTAAGGGCCCAAAGAGCCTTGCCACCACATTAGTAGGGAAGCTGGCGGCGACAGAAGCTCCGGAGGCGTCGCTCAGCCTGGCGCTGGCTACACCGCCACACAGTGCGCGAGCACTCGTGTTGCGCATCGTAACCGGCACGGGCAGAAAACTCTCTTCCAGAAGCGTGTTCTCCATAGGCCAACCGTTGGTTCCTACCGTGAGGGAGAGTGCAGAAGTGCTAACCGTGGTCGGCTCCATGAGCGTGAAGGAAGGGTCGGAGTGCAGAGTCCATTTCGGTACGCTACAGGCGCACACCGCCACAGCAACCACAAGGCACAGCCCCCAGCAACCGAAGGTTGTCGTTTTTCGTGACGCCCACATTGTTCTCCCCTTTCTGGTCACCGCGGTCCACCCCAGGCCGGGTGCGTCAGTGCTTCAAGCGCCTTTAGACGAGGAAAAATATGTACTGCCCTGACTGATAGCCCTTCCGAAATCCGCCTCCCCTGCTCATGTTCTACTTCGAGTCTGTGTTGCGCAAGTAGTGGCTCTGTCTCTTGCAGATGAGGTATCCATCCCCCTCTCCCGACGCAGCAATCGCATCAGTATATCTATGCCAACGTTTCTATGGTCGTGCTATAAGGAGTGCACGCCTACAGGAAACGATAAAAGAGGAAAAGCATGCCAACAAAAATTATCTCTGCCGACTCCCATATTATGGAACCGTCCGGGTTATGGCCGGAGCGCTGGGACCAGCCTTTCCGTAACCGCACTCCCCGTATGGTCCACAATCTGTACGTCAATGCATCCAAGCTCTACGGGATTGCCTTGGAGTAATGTCTCCGCGCCATGAGGAGAATGATTCATGACGTTTGATGAGGTGCTCGCGCAGGTGCGGGAGCAGTTGCAGCGCGAGGGGAGGATAGCGTACCGCATCCTCAAGCGGCGATTCGACTTGAGCGACGACGACATGGAAGACCTCAAGGCTGACCTGATCGACGCCAAACGGCTGGCCGTCGATGAAGAGGGGAAAGTGCTGGTCTGGACCGGCGCTTCGGCTGTTTCTGGCTCCAAGTTTCAAGTTTCTGGCTCTACGGATGAAGACGAGCAACCAGAAACGAGAAACCAGAAACCACTTCCTCCTCCCCAGTCCCTCGTCCCTAACACCCAACCCCTTGCGGAGCGACGCCAACTCACAGTGATGTTTTGTGATCTGGTCGGCTCGACTGCGCTGTCGGAGCAACTTGATCCCGAAGAGCTACGGGAGGTTGTCCATGCCTATCAAAAGACCTGTACGAGTGTGATCCGGCGGTATGACGGACATATTGCGCAACATTTGGGCGATGGCTTGTTAGTCTACTTTGGCTATCCAGCAGCGCATGAAGATGACGCAGCGCGGGCTGTGCGGGCGGGGTTGGAGATTATTACAGCATTGCAGAGCGCCGAGGGTTCCAACCCTCGGCTACCCTCAGATGCCGCGGAGCGGCAGGTGAAGGTAGGCCGGTCTTTTAAGGCCGGCTTGCAAGTCCGCATCGGCATCCACACTGGTCTTGTTGTCATTGGCGAGATCGGTAGTAGCGATAAACGCGAGATCCTTGCACTAGGTGAGACGCCGAACATTGCCGCGCGCGTGCAGGGGATCGCCGAGCCGGATACGGTAGTCATAAGCGCGGCTACGCATCGACTGGTGCAGGGATTGTTCGAATACCAGGACTTGGGAGCACCAACGCTCAAGGGCATTTCTACTCCTTCGTTGATGTATCAAGTTGTAAGGGAGAGTATAGCCCAGAGCCACTTTGAAGCGGCGGTTGGGAGAGGCTTAACGCCCGTGGTGGGCCGCGAGGAGGAACTCGGGCTGTTACAGCAGCGCTGGGAACAAGCCAAAGACGGCGCGGGCCAGGTAGTGTTGCTCAGTGGCGAGCCGGGCATTGGCAAATCCCGCTTGGTGCAAGAGCTGAAAGAGCAGGTCCTCACTGCAGGAACCATCCGCATTGAGTTTCACTGTTCACCGTATCACCAGAATAGTGCATTCTATCCACTCCTTGAACATCTCCAGCGCCTCTTGCAGTTTGTTCCACACGACACGCCTCAAGCCAAGCTTGGCAAGCTCCAACAGGCTCTCATGGGCTATCGCTTCCCACAAGAGGATGCTCTTCCCTTATTAGCCGCTCTGCTCTCGTTGCCGCATCCTGAGGACGCGCTACCGCTGACCCTGAGTCCACAGAAGCAGAAGCAAAAGACCCAGGAAGCCTTGGTGGCGTGGATCGTGGAAGAGGCAGAGAGGGCCCCGGTCTACTGTGCTTGGGAAGATCTCCACTGGGCCGATCCCTCTACGCTAGAGGTGCTGACTCTCTACCTGGAGCAAATTCCTACCACCCGAATATTCACGGTTCTGACGTATCGGCCCGACTTCACGCCGCCCTGGGGCTCGCGCTCGTACTTTACGCAACTCACACTCAATCGTTTAGGACGGCAGCAGATCGAGGCAATGGCCGAGCAAGTCACAGGCGGGAAAGTTCTGCCCCCAGAGGTGATGCAGCAAATCGTGGCCAAGACCGATGGCGTGCCGTTATTTGTCGAAGAGTTGACTAAGACGGTGGTGGAAACCATCAGGGAACAGGCAACAGGGATCGGGGCACGGTCGGTTTCGTCTCCGTTCCAGGTGGGCGTTCCTTCCACCTTACAAGATGCCCTGATGGCTCGATTGGACAGGCTAGGACCAATCAAAGAGATAGCCCAATTAGGCGCAACTCTAGGACGAGAGTTTAGCGACGAACTCCTCCACGCTGTCTCTCCGTTAGACGAGGAGCTGTTACAGCAAGGGCTACAACAGTTAGTCGAGGCCGAGTTGATTTATCAGCGTGGGCTGCCGCCACAGGCGACATATCTCTTCAAACATGCCCTGATTCAGGACACAGCGTATCAATCGTTGCTGAAGAGCAGACGTCAGCAACTGCATCAACACATTGCCCAGGTGTTGGCAGAATGCTTTCCTGAAACTGCCCAGACCCAGCCCGAACTGCTGGCGCATCATTACACCGAGGCCGGCCTGATAGAGCAAGCTATTCCCTATTGGCAGGTGGCAGGGGAGAGAGCAATCACTCGCTCAGCCCATCAGGAAGCGATTAACCACTTCACCAAGGGAGTAGAGTTACTCAAGGCTCTCCCAGCCACTCCCGAACACATTCAGCAAGAACTCAGGCTGCAAATTGCCCTCGGTGCGTCGTTGATCGCGATGAAGGGTTATGCGGTTCCGGAAGTGGAAAACGCCTACACCCGGGCACGGGAGCTGTGCCGGCAGGTAGAGGCGACTCCGCAGCTCTCGCAAGTGCTGCTCGGACTACGGGTGTTTTATTTAGTCCGGGGAGAGTTGCAGACTGCATATGAGCTGGCGGAGCAGAACATGCATCTGGTCCAATCTGTACCGGACCCGATTCCTCTCAGTGTGGCTCACATGGCGCTAGGGGAATGCTTGTACTACCGGGGAGAGTTGGCCTCTGCCCTCGAACATTGTGAACAGGCAATTGCTCTCTACGATCCTCGGCGGCTACGTCCTCCATGGTCGTGGGGAGACGACAAGGTGAGTTCCTTATCCCATACGCTTGGCATCCTGTGGCTTCTTGGCTATCCCGAGCAGAGCCAGCAGAGGAGTCGTCAAGCCCTCGTCCTTGCCCGGGAACTATCTCATCCTATCAGTTTGGCTCTCGCCCTGGTCTTTACGGCCCTACTCCATCAGCTACGCCAGGAGGGAAACGCAGCCCAAGAGCAGGCAGAGGCGGCAATTGCGCTCTCGACTGAGCAAGGGTTTACACAATGGCTGGTGACGGGAACTATCGTGCGGGGCTGGGCGCTGGCGGAGCAGGGACAAGGCGAAGAGGGAATCGCACAAATACGCCGGGGGCTCGCGGCCTGGCAGGCTATAGGGGCAGAGCTGGGATGGCCGTATTGGTTGGCCCTGCTGGCCGAGGCATCTGGGAAAGTGGGACAGGTAGAAGAAGGGCTCATGCTGTTGGCCGAGGCGCTCGCTCATGTTGATAAAACTGGGGAACGGTTCTGCGAAGCGGAGCTGTATCGGCTGAAAGGTGAACTCCTGCTGGCGCAGGCAAGGGAACAGGGAACGGGGAACGAGTAACAGGTGAAGTAGTAGGGTGCGCTTGCGCACCACGAAACGTTATGAAAACCGCACCATCCAAGCGCAAAATCACACGGCGGGACGCGGCCCGGCGAGTTCCGATCTCAACCGAGCTCGCTGATCCACAACTTATTGAAGACCTAGTGGTCGCCAACCATGTTCTAGCAGACTATGGGGTTCTCGACGGCTACGGGCATGTCAGCGCACGACATAACCGCGCCCCCGATCGTTATCTCTTGTCCCGTTCTCTGGCCCCTGCCCTCGTCACTGCCAACGATATTATGGAGTATGACCTCGACAGTAATCCAGTAGACCCTCAAGGTCGCACCCTTTATGTCGAGCGCTTCATTCACGGCGAAATCTACAAGGCGCGACCGGATGTACACGCTGTCGTTCATCACCACTCACCAGCAGTGATCCCGTTCGGCGTGAGCACCGTACCGCTCCGGCCTCTCTATCACATGGCGGCGTTTCTATGGGAGGGAACGCCGGTGTTTGAAATTCGCGATGCAGCTGGGATGACGGATATGCTGGTGCGCAGCCCGGCGCTTGGCCACGCCTTGGCTCAGACCTTAGGCAGTAAGGCGGCGGCCCTGATGCGCGGGCATGGGGCCGTGGTCGTCAGTTCGTCCTTGTCTGGGGTCGTTGGCCGCAGCATCTATCTGCAGATGAATGCGCACTTGCAAGCCCAGGCGATAGCCCTTGGCGGACCAATCACCTATCTTGATCCTGAGGAGGGTCGCAAAGCGGACTTGGGTGATTACCAACGGGCTTGGAAGCTGTGGAAACGCCAGGCAATGACGAAGTAGCAACATGGAAATGGAGAGCTAGCTGTATGGCCAATCTAACCAACATCGGTCAACCGGCCGGCCACGTTGAAGGGCCAGCAAAAGTCACTGGCCGTGCGCTGTACGCTGCAGACGTCAGATTACCGGGGATGCTGTGGGGCAAGTGTCTGCGCAGTCCTTTTCCACATGCGCGCATCCTCTCTGTGGACGCCTCGCAAGCTAGACAACTGCCGGGAGTCCATACCATACTGACCGGCGCCGATCTGCCGGAGGCGCGCCTCGGTCGGTTCTTGCTCGATATCCCAGTCCTCGCCCGTGACCGCGTCCGTTTCATTGGGGAAAAGGTTGTCGCCGTAGCGGCCGAGTCGCCCGACATTATCGAAGAAGCCCTCACGCTGATTGATGTCGAGTACGAGGAACTGCCGGCGGTTTTTGAGCCCCGAGAAGCCATGCAGGAGCATGCCCCACGGATTCATGAGCAGCCCGACTCTTACGCGCGCCCGCCGATCCCTGAGGCCTTTTTACACGGCGGTGAGGCGCAGTTCTTCCCTCCCATCCCCAATGTAGTCTCACAAGTTGTCTACCGTCATGGTGATCTCACAGTTGGTTTCTCACAGGCTGACCGCGTCTTCGAGCACGACTTCGTTATCCCTTCTGTTCATCAGGGCTACATCGAACCCCACGCCTGTGCTGTCTCTATCGAACCGAGCGGTAAGATCAATGTCTGGATTTCCGACAAAACGCCTTTTATCGCCCGCAGCCAGTTCGCCGCCGCGCTTGGCGTTGCTGAGGATCGCGTGCGGGTCAACCCGATCGCTATTGGCGGGGACTTCGGTGGTAAGGGATCGCTCATGGATAGCGTGCTGTGCTACTACCTGGCCCAACACTCCGGTCGGCCAGTGAAAATGGTGATGAGCTATACCGAGGAGCTAATGGCTGGCAATCCGCGCCACGCAGCGGTGATGACCCTGAGGACCGGCGTCACTCAAGATGGTCAGCTGACAGCCCGGCAGGCGAAATTGATTTTCAACTGCGGGGCCTACGGGGCGTTTGTTCCCCTGCATACCGTACACGGGGGCGTACATGCTGGCGGTCCCTATCGCGTGCCGCATATCGAGATCGAGTGTTTGCGGGTATACACCAACACCGTCCCGGCTGGCCACATGCGCGCGCCGGGCGCACCACAGACTATCTTTGCGGTCGAAAGTCACATGGACATGATCGCGTACGAGCTGGGCCTTGATCCTTTAGAGTTTCGTCTGCGTAACGTACTGGTCGAAGGCGACGCCTCACCTTTGGGTGAGCGCTGGCGGCATATCCGCAGCAAAGAGACCTTGCTGGCCGCTGCACAGGCGGCTGGCTGGGGCGCGGAGAAAGCCCCTCATGTAGGACGGGGCATCGGCATGTATGATCGTGAACCCGGCGCCTTTGGTCCATCGAGCGTAACGCTTAGCATTGATGCCGACGCTAAACTGACGCTGCTTACCGGCGCGGCTGACACTGGCACTGGCTCCTACACGGTGCTGCAGCAGATCGTCGCCGAGGAACTTCAACTGCCGCTGACAACAGTGATAGTGGTCCAGGGGGATACAGATACCGCCGCGTACGAGGTCGGCGCCGGCGGCAGTCGCCTGACGCATACCGCCGGTCTGGCTACGCTTGCAGCCGCGCGTGAACTCAAACAGGCCCTTCTCTCTTTGGCGGCGCACCATTTGAACTGCGCCCCGACGCAGCTGCAGCTGCGCTCCGGCCGCTTTTTTATGGATGATGGACGCAGCCTGGAGCTGGCGCCGTTGATGACTTGGGCGGAGGAGCAAGGTGCTACTCGGCTTACCTGCACAGGCAGTTACCTCCCTGGGAATCCAGTTGAGGTCACATCCTTCTGTGCTCAGGTTGCCGAGGTAGAGGTAGATCCTGAGACGGGTCAAATCCAACTCCGCAAACTCATAACCGCGCTCGACGTCGGCACGGTCCTCAACCCACTTACACATCAAGGACAAATCGAAGGCGGTGTGGTGCAGGGAATTGGTCAAGCGCTCACTGAATATTTACAAGTGCAAGATGGCGCCGTGACTACCCTACACCTGGGAGACTATAAACTGCCTACAGCCATGGACATCCCAGAATTGACCACCGTGCTGGTCGAGACCAAGGCCGGTCCAGCGCCCTATGCCGGCAAGGCCATCGGCGAGCTGAGTAATGTCGCCGTTCCCGCAGCTATTGCCAATGCGGTCTTTGCTGCAGTAGGAGTGCGACTAACGGATTTACCGATCACCGCAGAGAAAGTGTACGCCGGGCTACAGGCAAAGGAGGGCAAGCGATGAGAACGGTGCAGTTGCGCGTGAACGGCCAATTGGTGGCGCGTGAGATTCCTGACAACCGGCTCCTCGTCGATTTGCTCCGCTATGATCTAAATCTCACCGGCACGAAAGAAGGCTGCAGCGTGGGCGTCTGCGGCGCCTGCACAGTGTTGTTAGACGGACAACCAGTGAGTTCCTGCATTGCGTTGGCGGTCATGGCGGACGGCTGTGACGTCACCACCATCGAGGGCCTGGCGCAGGACGATCGTTTACACCCTCTGCAACAAGCCTTCATCGAATATGGCGGTTTCCAGTGCGGGATCTGCACGCCCGGTCAAATCATGGCGGCTAAGGCGCTCTTGGATGTCAATCCGCATCCGTTGAAAGAGGAGATACAAACGTGGATGATGGGCAACCTGTGCCGCTGCACCGGTTATTACAAAATTATCGAGTCGATCCAGGCGGCGACTGAAGGGAAGAGCACGCCATGATCGGATTCACCTATCTTGAACCTGCAGATATCGATGAGGCGCTGGCGGCCCTCAACCGCTATGGGGATGAAGCAAAGGTGATCGCGGGCGGAACTGGCTTAGTCAACTTAATGAAGCAACGACTCGTCCAGCCTACCTATCTCATCGGGCTCCGTCGTCTGACGGGGCTTCGCGATGTCGACTACGACGGCGCCTTGCGGATCGGCGCCCTTTGCACCCATAGAATGCTTGAAACATCTTCACTCGTGCGAAACCATGCTTCCTTGCTGGTCGACGCCCTCCGGCACGTCGCCAGCGTACGTATTCGCGCTATGGCGACGATCGGCGGCGCACTCGCGCATGCAGACCCGAACCAGGACACACCGCCTGCGCTCATGGCGCTCGACGCCCAAGTGCAAATTCGCTCACAGCAACGTGCGCGCACAGTCTCTATTTGTGAGTTCTTCACCGGGTATTACGAGACGATCTTAGAACCGGAGGAACTCGTCACAACAGTAGTCATTCCTCAGCAGCCGGCGAACAGCGGTTTTGCTTTTATCAAATTTCTACCCCAGACTCGCGATGACTACGCCACCGTAGCAGTCGCGGCGCGGGTCACGATGGAGGGCGACCGCATTACCGACGCGCGTGTCGCCCTGGGCGCGGCGGCGGCTACTCCAGTGCGGACGCGAGCAGTGGAAAACGCGCTACGTGATCAGGCGGCGACTCCCGCCACGTTTCTTGATGCGGCGGCCCTGACGATTGATGAAGTTGACCCGATCTCAGACGTTCGCGGCTCGGCCGCATATAAGCGAGATATGGCGGTGGTCTTCGTTCGGCGGGCGTTAACGCAAGCGGCTGCTCAGATCCGAGCAAGGGAAGGCGCCGCATGAACTTTGAGCATCGTTGCACTATCCCAGTCGCGCGGGAAGCGCTGTGGCAGTTTCTTATAGACGTGCCGCGGATGGTGAGTTGCGCGCCCGGGGTCGAGAGTATCACTGCTAGTGGAGATAATCAGTATGCCGGCCGGATGAGGGTCAAGGTCGGGCCGATTCACCTCACGCTGCAAGGAGTGATGACCATTCAGGAACGTGATCAGCAGCAGTGGCGCACCGTGGCGCGAGCTGAGGCGACTGATCGTCGCGTGGGCGGGGGTATCCACATCACCGCCGATATGACTCTGGTCGAGAGCAATCCGACAGCGACAGAACTCGTCATACAGACACAGGCGCGGCTCTTAGGCAAACTCGGGGAATTTGGACAATCAGTGATCCGCAAGCAAGCGGACACGATCATCGCCGAGTTTGCCCGAAACGTCGCCGCTCGTTTCCTTAGGAATGATGAATGCTAAACGATGAATGATGAACAAAAGCAGGCTCGTCCCCTTGTGTTTTTAGCTTCTGTTCATCATTCTGCATTCCGCGTTTCACAGCTCCGCCTCCTTCCTTCTACTCGTTCACTGGCCCAAACGACTCAACAGTGATCTGGCGGGATTTGAACTTCCACTCTTCGCCTACCTTAGCGTACTCATCGCTATACCATCCCGTCATCAAGCACTTCTTGCCGTCCCGTACTAACCGCACTTCGACATAACACCTTCCTTTAGCGCGGTCCGGTCCCAGCAGCTCGATGACATGATTATGAATGAAGGGCCGTGGCCTCATCGCGTCTAGCCCCTCACCGATCATTTTGCGTAGTCCCTCGCGACCTTGCGCTCGCGGCAGGCTCGGATCGTTAGTCGACATCGCCCCATCTTCGGTAAAAAGGTTCACATAACCATCGAGATCCTTCTGCCAGACACAATCACAATAGCGGAGGGGCAAGGTGCGGATCGCCTCCCGATCGATTACTTCTTGTACTTGGGCTTCGGTACTTTTGGTTGCCATACTATCCTCCTTTTCTGCAGGTCGATGGCAGCTTATGTTCCTGCGCCAATTTTTACAAGAGATTCGAACATCGAGAGCCCCTTACACTCCCGCCTCTGGGCTTGGCCCCGTCTCGTTGAGAATGCCTTCCATCCGCAAACGCACGAACTGCTTGGTGCGCTCGGGATCCGCCAAAATGTAAAAGCGTCCGTCTTTGATGGCCTGGACCACAATAGCTCCGACCTCCTCCGGCTTCATACCGATCTGCTGCATGCGCTCGTGACGGAGGCGTCGTCGCTCTACGAGCGCCGTCAACGCTTTTTCGTCTCGGGGAATCGTGAGCTTCTCCGGTCGATTGCGATCGGCGTACAAAATATTGGTGGCCGTCGCACCAGGCACAAGCAGCGCGGCTTTGAGCTTTGACCCCGCTGCTTGCAGATCGTAATGCAACCCTTCTGTCAGACGAGCGATGGCATGCTTGGTGATCCCGTAGGCAGACGTAGTGCCGGTGGTCAATCCGACGACAGAAGTCGTATTGATGATGATGCCCTCTTCGTTATTGGCGATCATGCGTGGGACAAAGGCTTGGACGCCGTACAAGACGCCATAGAAATTCACGGCCATGATCCAGTCCCAGTCCTGTTGAGGAATCTCCCACACATGACCGAGACCGCCGGAGACCCCAGCGTTGTTGCAGAGAATATGGACGGCGCCAAAGGTCGTAAACGCCCGGTCCGCGAGGGCGAACACTGAGTCCCTCTTGGACACATCTGTCACGACCGCAAGGGTGTGGGCGCCTGTGGTCTGCAGCTCCTTTTCCATCTCTGTCAATGGTTGCTCCTCAATATCCGCCAAGACCAGTTTCATACCCTCCTGGGCCAAGTGTTGAGCAATGCCTTTGCCAATCCCGCTAGCCGCGCCAGTGATCACAGCGACTCGGTTTGCTAAATTTTGCATCTTCACCTCCTACATGCTGAAGCATCAGCTATCATAAGGAACGTTCGCGCGCCGTCCAGTTTTCTTCAAGATTGCGAAGTGGCGGCGGACGAGTTCGGCAATCGGGGCAACGAGTTCGGTTCTTATCGCGGCATCACCTCGTAAGCTGCTGGGTCGCCAATGATGGCCCGCAACAGCGCTGGCTCTGCGGACGCAGAGAGCTCACAGTGGCGACCCTACTACCGTTCGTCTACCCAGAACTTCCTCGCCAGGTCGCGACGTTTGTTCCAGAGGTCGTTCTTCTTGGCGAAGGCTTCCAGTCCCTTCCCGGGCTCGGCGTCCGGGATGCGCGGTGTCGCCGGGTCCCAGTTGACAGCCGACGTGATTACCTCATTCATGGCCTCGAACGCTAGCGCCGTCGCCATGTCGGCATCGGCGTTCTTGTTCAGGACAAACTTCAGCTGCCGCAGGGTTTGCTGGTTCTTCGAGAGCAGTACTTGGATTAACTGCTCGACCTCGGCGTCAAGCTGATCATCCGGCACAGCGCGGTTGAACAGGCCCCACTCCACGGCGACTTGAGCCGAGCGCAACGCGCCGATCATATTCACTTCCTTCGTGCGACGGCGACCGATATACCGGATCATACGCGTCGTGCCGCCCCAACCTGGGGTCATGGCGTTGTCCACCTCAGGCATACCCCATTGAGCGCTCTCGGCCGCGAGGATGAAGTCGCACGCCATCGCCGTCTCGAGCCCACCGCCGAGCGCGAAGCCCTCAACAACGGCGACCGTGGTCTTATCGAGTTCCTCGATTTGCTGGGCGAACTGTTGGTAGTAGCGGATGCGGCGCATGACCTGATTGGGGTTCCCCCAGAGGCCGTCGTACATCTCGACCAGATCATCGCCGCAGCAGAAATAGCCGCCCGCGCCGCGGAAAATCACGACGTGCAGCTTTTCGTCCCCTCTAACCTCTTCGACGGCGGCCACGAGTTCATCGGTGAGGGCAACCGTCAGTGGATTCAAGCGCTTCGCTGGGTTCCAGGTGATGTGGGCGACACGGCCCTCATGGCTCCGCGTGATTGAGACGTCTTGGTATCCGGCAAAACCCTTCGGCTGAAAACTTGGAACAGGCGCTCCTTGAGACATTGTTAACTCCTTTCATTTTACCCGGCATTGATAAGGACGGGCTTGGGCATGACCGCGCCCTTATATCAGTTCAGTTATGCAAGTCAATAGTCGAGGAAAGAGCCGCTACTGAGAAGAGAGATCCGAAAAGAGGGAGCTGTCGTTTATTTTCCCGCCGGGCTCCGCAAGGTCTCACCAGGTACGCCGATCGTTATGCGCGCCAGCTGGCCTGGAGAGCTACTCGCGTAACTCACGGCTCGGGCATTGAGTTGTGCGCCACAATGGCTGCAGGCAACCACCGGATGGAAATCGCGCTCGCACTCGCGATGGTGCAAGATGAGGGGTGGGCCATGGGGACTCAACCACGTATCGCCCCATCGCAGCATGACAATCATACTCGCGTAGAGGTCCTTCCCTTTCTCGGTAAAGCGGTATTCGAACCTTTCAGGACGCTCTTGATAGGGCGAGCGAAAAAAGATGCCTTCTGCGACCAGCCACTGCAAGCGCTCAGCAAGGATATTAGTTGCTATACGCAAATTGTGCTGTAACTCATCGTAGCGGCGCACCCCAAAAAACGCCTCGCGAATCACGAGAAAACTCCAGCGGTCGCCGATGATTTTCAACGTACGAGCGACCGAGCAGCGCCGACCGCGCAAAAAATTCTCCGGATCAGAAACGCGGCGTACGCGCTGACGCGGCGACGCGGACGAGCGACCAGCTCCAGAGCCGTCGCGGTAACTGACTTGCTCTGGCTTGATTCTCCGGGCGCAGCGCGAACATACAGTCACTGGTTCGATCCATTGACCACACTTGTTGTGAAAGAGCGCCAACGGTGGCGTCTTTCCACGCCAGAGCCATTGATCTCCCCAGCGCATCAAGGCCAGGAAGCTTGGGTAGAGGTCAATTCCCTTGTCGGTCAGTCTGTATTCGAACCGATCCGGAGAAGTCTGGTAGCGGATTTGTTTGAAGATGCCGGCGGCAGTAAGCCGCTGGAGGCGATCAGTCAGAGTAGCGCGCGGAATCCCGAGTTCAGTTTGGAAGTCTTGAAACCGGCGGATGCCAAAGAACGCCTCGCGAACGACCAAGAAGGTCCAGGCGTTAGACAAAATCTCCAACGTGCGGGCGACGGAACAGTGTCGCCCCGCTGTTGTGAGGCTCTCGGGTCTCTTGTGCATTGACTCTTTTCTATCATGCGAGCCGAAAGCCGCAATGCCTGGAGCGGACAAGACGAGCTGCGGGCCTCACCATCCACTCGGTTCAAGTATGAAAGTTAAACAGGCAAGCAGAGCAGACAAGTTGCCATTTGGGGTCTGTCAATCTTCATATTGATCGTGGCGTCGCGGCCACCCTGTGGGACGGGGAAGGCTGTCCTCGTCTCGTCCCCCGGTTGCGCCAACGACACCCACAACTTCGCTCAACCCTTGTACTCGTCGTGCCGGCGCCACCAGGGCCCCGCTTCGTTGCGCCCCCTAGGTGCACGATCGAGCCACTGGTACATGCCCCAGAGGCCGTCCAGTCCGCGTGCGAATGTGGAATAGGTGTGGTAGACAGCTCCGTCCTCGAGCGCGAACGCGCTCACGCCGGGCCTCTCGCGCGTGTACGTGGCAGTATCTGTCCCGCACATCTCCGCGTGGACACTAGCTCTCCCCCCGACGAAGGGGGACTCGCGCCGGTAGTTGTACTCGATGCCTCCCTTGCGCTGCTCCTCCTCGGTGAACCCGACGCTGAAGTCGTAGTTGAAGTCGCTTCCGTCCGAGGACGCCCACGGAAAGGTCCATCCCATCCGCCGCTTATATGCCTGCAGCTTCGCGAGCGGCGCACGCGACGCCGCCCAGAGCATCACGTCATGGTTGGCCAGGTGAATCATGAACCCGTTGAAGCCGTCCGCGATGGCCGAGCAGGACGGACAGCCGGCGGTATAGTCGGGCCCGAACATGAAGTGGTAGACGAGGAGCTGCGAGCGTCCTCGGAAGAGATCCGATAGCGAGGCATTCCCCTCGTCGGTCTCAAACCGATACGCTTTGTCGACCCGAACCCAGGGCAGCTCCTGCCGCTTCAACGCCAGCTCGTCGCCGCGTCGCGTGAGCTCCTTCTCCGCCTTGAGCAGTTCCAGCCGGGCCGCAAGCCACTCTTCACGTGTTCCGGTCATGTGCTTCGTCATCGCTCTTGTCTCCTTCCTTCAAGTGTCCTTTTCTTCAGCTATGCTCATACTAGCCGGCCTATCGCTCGCGTCGTATGGAAGCAGCAACCTTCAAGCCGCCGAACTATGCGGCCAATCGAACTGTCATCCGTATGAGTGGGCGTGAAATCGCGCCCGTTGCTTTCCTTATCTCTACAACCCCGGCAGCTTAGGGGTTTCCTTCCAGGCCGGACGCGAACGGATCGTATCCAGATATACGCGCACCTTTGGGAATGCGTCAAAGCTGAAGCCCGCCTTCTCGATCACGTTCAGCACCGGACCATAGTCGCATTCGACCAGGGTGAAGTCGTCGCCGAGGAGCCACTTCCTATGCGCGAGCTGATCTTCGAGGATTTGGATCACGTTGGGCAGCGCCTTTTCGCCGCGTGCGATTGCGTCTTCGTCGCCGGGCAGCCCACGCAGCTTGACGGCGATGCGGTTGAACGCCAGCTCGGTCGCAGGGGGCGAGATGTGCTGCGCCAGAAAGAAGAGCCAACGAAGCGCATCCGCCCGCCCTGCGGCGGAGGTGGGCCACAGCTTGCCGGTCTTCTCACCGAGGTAGGCCAGGATCGCGTGCGATTCCCAGAGCGTCAGCGCGCCATCAGTGAGCACGGGAACACGACCGTTGGGGTTGAGCGCCAGGAACTCGGGCTTGCGATGTTCGCCCTTGACCAAATCGACAGGAACAATCTCGCACTCGAGTCCTAGCTCCAATAACGCGAACTGGACTTTCTGCGGATTGGGTGACGGGAAATAATACAGTTTCATCGCTGACCTCCTTTGCGACGGTCGTTACTGTTTGACCGCAGTTGCGGTGTGTTTTTGTAACCCTAAAAGGTTCAGTAAACACTCTGTACGCATAGTCCATACAATGGGCTGCGAGTTAGATGGACGGCCGCACTAATGACGCCTGCCAGGCCGGCAGCGCGGCGAGCCCATCGTACCAGCGCAGAATCTCGGGATACTTTGCGATCGGCAGCCCAAGTAGTTGCGCACTGGGCGTCCACACGCCGACTGAGAAATCCGCTATGGTAAGATCGTGGCCCGCTAGCCAGGTACGGCCTTTCAGCGATTCGTTCAGCACTGTTGCGAATCGCGTAAAGTTCTGCTCTCCGCGCGCGACAAAGACCGGGTCCGCCGCGCCCAGTCCGAGCACCGTCTTCGACACTTTCTCGTAGCCGACAGCGCCACACGCTTCAGCGTCCCAGTGCGCGCTTTCCCAGGCCAGCCAGCGCAGAACGTCTGCCTGCCGCTGGACATCCGACGGCCACAACCCGCTCTCAGGCTTCTTCGCGGCGAGATAAAACAGGATCGCATTCGACTCCCACAGTACGAACCCGTTGTCTTCGAGCACTGGCATCTTCTTATTGGGATTCATCGCTATGTACTCGGGCGAGAGCTGATCGCCTTTTCCGAGGTCAACGAGATGAATCTCACAATTTAAATCAAGGTGATTTTTGAGAGCAATTACCTTGAGCGCGCGCGGCGATGGCGGCAGCACATAGAGTTTCATACATTCCCCCTGCAGCTTGTCTTCGCGAGCATTTTCTGAGCGTTCATGCGGCCGCACTGACGTGAGATTGATAATATCCGAGCATGCGGTCCCAGCCGCCTTCATAACCCTTTCGCGAGTCGCGCATCTTCGCATCGTGCTCCCAGCCGCTGTGCTCGAGCTCCACGCGAGTCCCGCTGCCGTCAGCGAGGAAACGCACTTCAACCTGCGTCGTTCCGTCCCAACTCGGCGCGCGCCAGGTGAAGGCCACAAGGGTCGGCGGTTGATACGCGGTCACCTGCCCGATGTCGTATTCTGTGCCATCGATGTAGCATTCGTAGAAGCGTCCGCCGACTCGTCCTTCAATGCGTAGATCCGCCAGCTGCTTGCCGCCGAAAGAAGGCCCCTTCGGCCACCATTGGCCGATCTCTTCACAGAAGACCCTGAAGGAAATCTCAGGCGAGCGCTCCACTTTGATCGACTTGCGAATCGTCATTCGTTCTCTCCTTTCTCTTTTAGGTGACGTTTGAAGGCGTCAAGGGCGAGATCCCAGAATCGTCCGACTTCTTGGAGGTGTTCAATGAGCTCCGTGATTGCCTGGGCCCCCTTTGGGGCCAGCTCGTAGATCTGTTCGCGCCCCTGTTTTTTGGCCCGTATCAGGCCCGCCTTCTTGAGCAGGCGTGTATGCTTACAGATCGCGGGACGGCTCATCGCAAACCCTTCCGCGAGCGCACTAGCCCGGCACGGCGTATCGGCCAAGCGACGGAGCAACGCGCGCCGGGTTGGATCAGCAAGCGCTACGAGTGTCTTCTCCATCTTCACAAAAAGATACGTAACTTATGAGTTACGTATTGTCAAGCGCTATTTACGCATATTTTCCCCTGACCCTTCCCTACTTCTAGTGGAGCGGAGTCAAGGGTCCTCAAGCATTCCCCTACAACCTGTTCACGCGACGCGCAGGATGCCAGCGCGCAGGAAATCAAACCGTGCTCGGCCCTTCCCTACTATCGCAAACCTGCCACTGCTCACACCTGATGACTATATAGAAAGGTTGAAGGATAGCGACAAACGGAACAGCTCAAACTGAAGCCGAGTGAGTATTTTTATCGCCAATGTCTCGTGTCAGCCGACCCTGATGAGACGTTGACTGCCGAAGTGGTGGCGCACCTAGGCGCGGATTATTTTGTGTGGACGTCGGACCACCCTCATATTGATTCCTCGTTCGGAGTCGCCAAAGAGATTAAAGAACGCCTGGCCCCACTGCCGCTAGGCGCCCAACGCAAAGTGCTGAGAGAGAACGCCATTCGCTTTTACAATCTCTCCGTGTAGGGGTCGAACGACATGACAGAATCCGCAATCGCCGTCGATCCTGGTCACGTTTTCTCATGACTATTCTGAGGCTAGTACAATCGCGCCCCGATGAAGACCCCATCCACGAAATGCTTGGTTTTGGTCGCCGCCTTTTGTGGTAACCTCATCAATTCTTCGGCCAGCTCGTGGACCGCGGGCGTCAGGTCGCCGTCCTTCACCACTCGATGGACCATCCCCAGTTCATACAGTTCGCGCGCCATGAAATGGCGACACAGGATCATCGCCTCTTTCGCGCGCCACGGGCCCAGCCGCGCGGCCATGACCAGCGCCGGTCCACCTGTGAACGCAACCCCCAATTCGACCTCAGGGACCCAGAACTCGGCGTGATCCACCGCCACGATGAAATCGAAGGCGGCGGCGAGCGCCCATCCGCCTCCCACCGCATAACCATTCACAGCGGCAATCGTCATGCAGTCCAAGCGTGTGATTTGATCGAAGGTGCGCCCGACCACACGAGCCACGCCGCGGCTTGCTGAAAACACGCGCAGCCGTTCTTCCCGATCAGTGATACCCTTTACCGCCGACATGTCTGCACCTGCTGAGAACGCAGCGCCGGCTCCGGTGACGATCAGGACTCGCACCTCGCGATCGTTCCGCACGTCGCGCAAGAGATCCTCGAGTTCATTCATCACTTGCGGGTTCATGCAGTTACGCCGCTCCGGGCGATTGAACGTGATGGTCGTCACCGCACCATCTTTCTCATAGAGAAAATTCTCAGCCATACGAAACGTCACTCCTCTCATCTCGCTCAGCGCAGTGCGCCAAACTTCCAATCGCCGACACTTCCCTTTATATGCGCACCATATAGCCAAACCGTGGAAAGTGTACGGTTACGAGCCCCGTGCGGACATTGTGATGCTGTAGCGCCATCCGTCGGGCGTCGATCGACACCAACACGCCGATGCTCGGATTATCCCGCCCATAATCGAGCGGGGCGATAGAGACGGTTGCGCCAAGTGCGGGGTCGCCTTCGAGCGGTTCACTGGGAAGTGGCGGTTCTGGTGTAGCACCAGCGGCGATCGCGATCGCGTCAGGCGCGGACATTGGAGTAAAATTACCATGTCCACATGCAGCGATTCGGTTCATCCATCGGCGTATCTGCTCAGGAATCAACGTCACACGTTTGCCTGCGAGTTGGTCCATGACCCAGAGCGGGTGGTAGATCACACAGTCTGCCAAGGACATGGTCTCGCCCCAGACATACGGTCGTCCATCGCTGAACAGCTCGTTAATCCAACTGAGCTGCGGACGCAACTGGGCTAAGTTCTTCATCACCGACCCGTGCCGGTGAGCGAAGCCAGGTTCTGGCTTGCGAAAGAGGGCGGCACGATCGGCGAGAAATTCCGATGTGAAGCGTGGGGCCTCGGCATGGACGCAGCAACTGTAATTGATGGTATTACGCGAGAAGATCGAGTCCGCCCAGTATTCCAGCCCAGCCAGCACCATACGCTGGGCGGCGACATCGGGGCCGGGATAGATCGAGGGCTCAGGAAACCGGCGTTCCAGTTCTTCGATGATGCGTTTGGAATCGCAAAAGACATCGGCGCCGATCTGCAATGCGGGGGCGCGGCGGTAGCCCCCGGTGAGGGGCAGGTACTCCGGTTTGGGCAGGATTGGCGGAATGTCGACCGAGCGCCAGGACAGTCCCTTGAGGCCCAGGACCAAGCGAACCTTCTCGGAATAACTAGAGAAATCGTAGTGATGAAGAATCAACTCTGTAGCCATCTTCTCTCCTTGGATGTGTCTTCCAAGCGCGTCATTCCCCCAGGAGGAAACGGACGACTTGGGTGGTCAGTTCCTCCGCCTTGACCTCGAGTTCGGCTGCACTCAGGTTGGCAATGGGATGCGAGGTGACCACAAACTCGTAGGAGGGCGCACCCCAATTCGTCGCCATCGCCCGCGCGGTGGCGATAAATGGCGTCGTCACAATCGCGACCGCTGGGAGCCCCGCTTTTTCTAACTTGATGCCGTCGAGCACACTGCCCGAACTACACGACCCTCAATCGCCGACCCCAGCGAGAACAAAATCCGCCTTTTGTTGGAAGATGGTAAGCGCTTCCGGCGTCACGCTGTGGCCGGGAGACTTTTTGCGATCCAGATGAGTCAGGGTGACCTGATACCGTGTCGCCAAGCGCTCGGCGATTTTGCGCAGGATCACCTCGGAATTGAATTTGGTATTCTCCACCAACCCCACGCGGAGTCCTGCGAGCGAGGTGGGACGTGAGGCGCAGCGGAAGGCCCCCGGAGCCGAATCCGGCGGCACGGTGGGATCGAAAACGATTCGGGTCATGACTGTCCTCCTATGCGGATTGGGATGGTGATACTTCGTGTCCATTTGTTGCCCCAGCCCGGCAGACAAGCGGACCAACTCCCGCCTTGCGCGCCCGCGCAGACGATAAGAAGATCGTCCGGGTCACGCAGGACATACCGCCACGTTGTTTCATCTGCCGGCTCGACGGCGCCGGAGAGCCGCGCCGCGCGTTTAAAATCGGCCACGGTGCGCCGGGCGTGCTGCATGACGAATTCTTGCACTTGCCGCCGGCTCCAGCCGCTGCGGCGCACAATCTCGGCGTGTTCTCCGGCCAGCACGATCAAGGTTTCATTAAACCCGTAGATGTTCGGCGTCGCCAGATTGCAGATGGCGTCGGCAAATTCCAGCAACAACGGCTCTGGAGTACTGGCCAGTTGGTTATGCACCCCCATGAGAGTATTGGAGGCGTACAGGGTGACCGTGCTGTCTTCCGGACGGAACCCACGCGCAACATGAAGCGGCGTCCACGGATGGTCCACTTCATTCTCGGCAAAACAGCATGTGTACTTCGCGGGCGTGCCCAGGGTCGCTTTGTCCAAGAAGCCGGGGCGGGTATTGAGCACGTTCATCATCACGAGACGCAGCGCGCGCCCAATGGTGGCGTTGGCGCGTACCCCGGGACCAAACACATTGTTGCTCGCGTTAATTCCCAACGCTGGACCAAGAGGGCCGTTCACAATCAAAACGAAGCCTGATCCGCCTGTACTGGTGGCGGGATTATGGTAATGAAAATCTGAGTGACAGAGCGCCTGGACGGCCGACAACACGACGGGGAAATATTCTGATAAGCAGCCCGCCATCACAGCATTGATCGCCACCTTTTCCGCCGGGATGATCGCATTGCGTTCGGCGATGGCGCCGAGGATGTCCTCTGCCGCTACGCCGCCGGCGGCGAGCATGGCGCGGACGGACTCTTCCGTGGGCGGCACGAGAGGCAGTCCGTCACTCCACCCTTGCTGATAGTAGAATTCGATCCACTCTGCCGCGGTGCTGGGATGTGCAGATGGGGGTTGTCGTGTCGTGGTGCTCATTGCCTGTACTCTGGAACTCTCTTTCTTTAACGCCGTGGCCTGCTTCAGAGAAGCTCAGCGAGTGCGCAAAGTAGGCCCAAAAGTACATCATTGGAACTGGAGAGGTCAACCAAACACCTGGCAAGTTGGGGTGGAGGTCGAAAACTTCTTTGTTTAGTTTATTTTATTACCTACTCTGGGCTCCTCCTCAGTCCTCAAGGCCTAGCGCCTTTACAGAGACCCTGATTCTCAATCTGACGGTTTGTTTGCTCCCTACGCGATGAAGCGAGAAAACGCGATTGTTGCGCGTGCATTCTGAGTGTACACATATGAAATTGACCCTCTAGCTCAGGAGAGATATGGAAATAGACGATGTTATTCTCGTACAATGAAATCTTGATCTGAGATTGAGCGAGGCGGATATGCGCAAACCTTATGACAATGATACCGATCTGGACCGTGGGACTATTACGGAAACTGAAAAGAAGCTCAAGAAACCGCCACTCTATAAAGTCCTGTTGCATAACGACGACTACACTACGATGGAGTTCGTCATCTATATCCTCCAGTCCATTTTTCATCATCCGCCGACAAAAGCTACACAAATCATGCTGCACGTCCATCGTCGCGGTCTCGGCGTTGCGGGCGTGTATACTTACGAAATTGCTGAAGCCAAAGTGAATCAGGTGCATGAACTTGCCAAGAAGTATGAATTTCCCCTCAAATGCAGCATGGAAGAAGAGTAGCCACCCAGAGACACGGGACAAAAAGAATGTTTCTCTGATCCTTCTCCATGTCTTGGGCAGAACGACTGACGTTATAAGGAGCCGCGCATGCGAATCAGCCGAGAATTAGAACAAACCCTGACGCTGGCAGTGAACGAAGCCAAACGCCGACGGCATGAATTTCTTTGTCTTGAACACGTCCTGTACGCACTGACATTTGATGAAGACGTGATCAGAGTTATCCGCAACTGTGGCGGCGATATCAAAATACTCCAGCGCGACTTGGAAAGTTTCTTTACCGAGCACATGGAAGCGCTTCCCCAGGACGAGGGAGAAGTAGAGCCGCAACAAACTTTGGGATTCCAACGCGCACTGCAGCGTGCGGCCGCGCATGTCCAGTCTAGCGGGAAAGACGTAATCGAAGGACGTAACTTCCTGGTCGCTTTGTTCCGTGAGGAAAAAAGTTTTGCTCTCTACCTGCTACAAAAACAAGAGATTACGCGGCTCGATGTGGTGAACTACATTTCGCACGGCGTATCAAAAATTCCCCTGGAAGAGGAAGAAGATCAGCATGCTCATGGAGATCACGACGCTGGCATGGGAGAAGATGAGGACGAGCCGCGTCCGGTCAAAGATCCTCTGAAAGCGTTTGCCGCCAATTTAGTGCAACGTGCGAAAGAGGGGCTAATCGATCCATTGATCGGTCGCGATATTGAGCTGGAGCGAACCATTCATGTCCTTTCTCGGCGGCGCAAGAATAATCCGATCTATGTTGGTGATTCTGGCGTCGGCAAAACCGCGATTGTCGATGGATTGGCGTTGAGCATTGCCAAAGGAACAGTGCCGGATGTGCTCAAAAATGCGGTCATCTATTCGCTCGATATGGGCGCAGTGCTCGCTGGCACGAAGTTTCGCGGCCAGTTCGAGGAGCGTTTGAAAGCGGTCCTCAATACACTGAAAAAGCAGCCGAACGCGATCCTGTTCATCGATGAAATTCACACCATCGTCGGCGCCGGAGCCACCAGTGGCGGATCAATGGATGCTTCTAATATCCTCAAACCGGCGTTGACGTCGGGCACGTTGCGATGCATCGGCGCTACCACGTATCATGAATATCGTAACTACTTTGAGCGGGACCGCGCGCTCGCACGCCGGTTTCAAAAGATTGAAATACACGAACCGAGCATTGAAGACACCGTCAAAATTCTGGAGGGGCTCAAGTCACACTACGAGCAGCATCACGGCGTCACCTATACGCCTGAGGCGCTGCACGCGGCTGCGGAACTCTCGGCAAAATATATCAATGATCGATTTTTGCCGGACAAGGCGATCGACGTGATCGACGAAGTCGGGGCCTCGTTCAAGATCAAGCCCGCAACCGCGCAACCGAAGATTATCAACGATACCGACATTGAAGAGGTCGTGGCGAAGATTGCGCGCATCCCTCCACGCAGTGTGTCAACGTCGGACAAGGAGCGGCTGCAGAATCTAGAAGGCGACCTCAAAAAGGTTGTGTTTGGTCAAGACAAAGCCATTCAGACGGTGGTGACGGCGATTCGCATGTCGCGTGCTGGTTTAGGTCACCCCGAAAAGCCAGTGGGATCATTCCTGTTTACTGGACCGACCGGCGTTGGCAAAACCGAAGTGGCGAAGCAGCTTGCCTTAACGTTAGGATTGCAGTTCTTACGTTTTGACATGAGCGAGTACATGGAGAAACATACGGTCTCGCGTCTGATCGGCGCTCCTCCCGGATACGTGGGCTTCGATCAAGGCGGGCTCCTCACCGAAGCGATCACGCGCAATCCCCACGCCGTTTTATTGCTTGATGAAATAGAAAAAGCGCATCCGGACCTGTTCAACATTTTGTTGCAGGTCATGGATCACGCCACTCTTACGGACAACAATGGTAAGAAAGCGGACTTCCGTCATGTGATTCTCATCATGACCAGCAACGCTGGCGCGCGAGAAATGGCGTCGGCGTCGATCGGCTTCGGCGAAAGATCAAATCTCGCCAAGGGCGAAGTCGCTCTCGAAAAACTCTTCAATCCAGAGTTTCGCAATCGTCTCGATGCGACCGT